>Ga0182024_10000106_pt1 | contig 170029 bp, 145 predicted proteins | sample P32metaG_FD_120480 | JGI IMG/M metagenome (GOLD analysis project Ga0182024, IMG submission 120480) | Permafrost microbial communities from Stordalen Mire, Sweden - P3-2 metaG (Illumina Assembly) | ecosystem: Environmental > Terrestrial > Soil > Wetlands > Permafrost | place: Sweden: Stordalen... | reverse complement strand
GAATTCAATTCGCACGCGCGCCGGAAAATCGACGGGCTGATTGTCTTGCTTCGCAGGCTTGAATTTAATTTGTTGCGCCGCGCGAATAGCGGCTTCATCCAAGCCATGGCCTAGACCACTGATAACGCGGTTCACATGCACCGTGCCGTTGGCAAGGAAAACCAAATCCAGAACAACGTCGCCTTCTAGTTTTAGACTACGCCCTTCCGCGGTGTACTCGGGACGAGGCTTGTCCAGAATGGTAACGGAACCAGTGGCGCTTGCCGCGGCGTCAGCTTTCTTTTTAGGGGCTTCGGCGACAACAGATTGATCGCCGAAACCGCTGGATTGCACGGAGCCTTTTTTGCCGCCACCCTGCGGAGGATTGGCGACACCGTTTCCGAAGCCGGTGCTGGCCACTGTGCCGCGAATGCCTTTATCGCCGCCGGTGCCGTTGCCGTAACCCGGACCGCCGGGAAGGGCGGGCGAACCGAGACGATTGATGTTGGTGGATTTTTTCGGATCGCCATTGCCGGGGACGCCATTGGGATCACCGAATCCGCCGGTCTGAACCTTGTTGACGGGTGCGACGACGGTGGCGGGTGCCGCGCTGCCAGTGTTCAAATTATTCATCTTTACGTCGTCTCGCGGGCGCTTGGGTTGATTGGTGTCGGTGTTGATGTTGGCAGCCTGAAGAACGGGATTGAGCTCCGGCGCTTTGGTCTCAACCTTTTGGATCTTGGGCTGAACAACTTTTTGGGTGACGAAAATATGTGGTTGCTGAGGATTCAGCTTAATGGGCTCGGGTACTTGTGGTTTTGGTGTAGGAGGAGTGGGCCGAATCTTTTTGGGCGGCGGTGGCGGCGGCGCGACCGGAATTTCGATGGTGGGCTGCGCCAACTGCACGATGTCCATGTGCAAAGCGGTCTTGATTCTTTCGGGATACAACAAAGGAACGAGAAGCACAAAACCGATGGCTATGATCTGGACGATGGCGCTCAGGCCAATGCGATTCCAGCGAGGCTTGCCTTCGGGAAGAAGTTCCAGCCGAGCGGCAACCGGTTTGGTGCCAATGGCCCGGCGCCAGGCTTCTTGATTCGCCGTGGACCGCGAGCGGTTGGCATCGAAACCGACTCCCATGGTCGAATTTTTTGGTGAATCTGAAATCATTGTCGTCATCCGTATGGCCGCCTAAAAAAGATGCCGCATTGGGCTGAATTAGAGGGCACAACGCCCGCAGCCAACTAGGAAAGTTCTCCCTTCCTAGAAGTATCACAGTACGTAGCGGGCCGGGAGACATCGAATAGGACTTTGGTACCAGAGTCACCAAGTCGCTAATGCTATTCACATCCCACAACGCGCTAGTCGGACCGTGGTTCTAACCCGCCGTCAGCGGTTCGGTTGCGGGGCATGGGACGCAACACAGTTATAGGATACAGCAAAGTGGATTAGGGGTGCCTCGCATTTGTGTATGGATTTGCCGAAGATGGGGATATTCTCGCGGGAAAGCTGAATCAGATTGAATCTTATGGACATGCGGGCGAAAAACGATTATGCGGAGGGCGCCGGAAGGCGGGGCGAGATTGTTAAAATCCTGCAAAGGGCCCCCGCAGAACTGGCGCAATGGTGTGCCTTGGCGCGGACCGAACAATGGGGAATTTCGACGGAACGGTTTACGGAGGAGTTGGCGCGTTGTGCGGAAATGAGGTTTCGAGGCAAGCCGCTAGGTGTCGTAGAACTAAATGCCTTCGTGAGCGCACTGCGGCTGGAGGATCTGGGGCTGGCTTGTGCTTGTGCGGATGGGGTGGCGGAGGCGTGGGAAAATTTTGTTGGAATTTACCGGGGCTACCTGCGGGCGTGCGCGGGAGCAATGCTGAAGAGAAGTTGTGACGCGCCGGAGGCGGAGGAGTTGGCTGACTCTTTGTTCGCGGAACTTTACGGGTTGAGTGCGGAGAAGCATGGTTCGCTGCTGCGTTATTTTCATGGACGAAGCAGCCTGAAGACGTGGTTGCGAGCAGTGTTGGCGCAGCGACATGTGGACAAGATTCGCGCGGCGCGGAAATTTGAGCAGTTGGAAGATGGAGATGGGGCACTGCTGCCGATTGCGGCAAAGGGAATGGTAGTTGGCGATCCGGATCCGCACCGCGCGAGGTATTTGCTGAAGTTTACGAGCGCGCTGGAGACGGCGCTGAAAAATTTGGATGCTCGAGATTCCGAGACGTTGCGGATGTATTACGCCGAGGGGAAAAAACTGGCGGAAATTGGGCGCGTTTTGGGAGAGCACGAATCGAGCGTGTCGCGGCATCTGGAGAAAGTGAGGAGCAGTGTGCGGCGTGCGGTAGAGGAGATATTGCGCGCGGGGCCATCGGGAGCGGTGAATGGCGATGGGATGAGCGGTGGAATGAGTGAGGCGGAGATTGCGCTGTGTTTTGAGTATGGGGCGGAAGATGCGCCAATAGATTTGGATAAATTGTTTTCGCGGAACGCGGGGCGGAAAACTGGGCCAGATGGTGGAGAAATACCCGAGCCGAGACGTGGGACATGAACTGGGAGTGTAAGGGATTTGGCGTTGACGCAAGAAAGCGGCAGGGATTCGTTCTAAGGATGGGTAAGTATGGGTCACGAGGATCGCGAACGGAAATTTGAGCAGGCGTTGGAGCGGCATTTGCGCGTACGCGGCGATGCGGCTGGTGCGCGAAATGAGGCGGACGCGCATGCTGCTGTGCCGGATGAAACAGCTCGGGCTGTTGAGTGCCCGGATGCTGACAGGCTTGCGGCGTTTCACGAGAGCATGCTGTCGAACGTAGGAATGAATGCTACGAAGGAGCACGTCGCGGGGTGTGTGCGTTGTCAGCAGATTCTGCTGCTGCTAGAAACGACGGACGGAATTCCGTTAAGCGCTGAGGCGGAGAATGATTTGAAGATACGCGAGCCGATTGTGTTCAGCGGCTCGGTGAATGTGGATGATGCGGCGATACACAGGGCGGGTTCGACGATTGCGGGGGAGGCTAAAGCTGCGTTGCGCGCGCCGCAGGATATTTCGCGTGGGCGTGGATTTAAGGCTTTGCGGTGGGCGGCTCCCGCGGGCGCGATTGCGGCGGGACTGCTGATTTGGCTTGTGGTGCGTGACTACAGAGTTCAAACGCTGAGTCCCGTTAACAACGTGCAGGTGGCGCAGGAGCAGTCACGGGATGAACAACTGACTGCACCTCGGCCGCTGCCGGCTGCGCCTGGGGCTCAACCCGCCTCGAAAGGCCGGCAGTTGACCGAATCGCGAAAAGACAATGGCAGAATTAAGCCGCCAGCGGAAGAGTCTGGCGCTCTTCTTGCGCCTAGGAGTTCACCAACGGATTCCATCGCGAGTCGCGCGGAACTCGAAGCCGGCGACAGAACTTCCAACGCGAATGCTCCGGCGGTGGCACGCGAATCCGGAGATTACGCGTCGCGCAAAGCGGCCAGGGACAAATCTTCGGCGGCTTCATCTCAAAGAGGAGACGGTTCTGCTTCGGCGGCGACGGCTTCGGCGGCGGCGCCTGCTACAGCCTCTGAACCTACAGACAATACGCTGGCGCAATCTGTAGCACCCACTGCGCAAGCGACCCAGAACGCTGCGAAACAGAGTGCTAATGCTAATCAGACCGTCGTGGATCATGTGGACGGAAACGGAGGTGTTCCACTCATACCAACGGAGCAGGTGGTAACCAATGACCAACTTGAGTTGCGTGCTTTGAAGAGGGTCGGAGCTGAAAACGCGAAGATTATTTTGGCGCCGAAGGGGAAGGTGCGGTGGCGATTGTTACCTGCGGGAAAGATCGAACGGTCATCGGACGGTGGCGTTACGTGGGTGGCGCAAGATAGTGGAGTGGATGTGGAACTGATCGCGGGGTCGGCACCGAGTAATGCGGTGTGCTGGATCGTTGGGCGTGGTGGGACGGTTTTGAAGACGACCGATGGCGGTGCGCATTGGAGCAAGGTGGCTGGGCCGAACGCGGGAGAGTTTGTTGGGATTCAAGGACTGGATGCGATGCATGCCATTGTTTATGAGGGGACCACTAGGATAGCGGTGAGATTTGCTACGAATGATGGGGGCGAGACGTGGTTTCGCACCAACAAATAGGGGGTAAAGGCTTCAGGGGCTTAAAGCCCGCGACCCACAAAACAGTCTTGGCGGGAATTTATCTCCGCTGAAGCCGCGATCTACAAACGGGCTGAGATCACCTCCTCGAGCTACAAACCCCGATCAGCAGGACCTCGGCAGATACCGTTTAACTTCACCTGCAAGAAAATTCAGCGGCGGCGTTCTAAGGGAGTAGGACAATTCCAAGCGAGGTGACGCGATGAGACCCCAGCACCGTAAATTTCAAGGCCAGCGGAAATTTCAAGGCAAGGTAGTTGCAGCCGCGATGACGTTATTGGTTGGAGCGGGTGTGGGTACGGGGATTTATGCCAAGGGGCATCGTGGTGAGGGCGGCGCGGGGCAGGAGACGGAAGCCAGCCGCGAGAAAAATGCGCAGTCGACGACGCTGAGCGATCAGACGGATCTGAATGTCACGGTTTATAACTCGAATATCGCGCTGGTGCGGGATGTGCGGCAATTGACGCTGCCGAGTGGAATGTTCAGCCTGAAATTTGCGGACATTGCGGCTACGGTGAATCCTGCCACAGTGCATTTTCGTTCGTTGACGGAGCCGGACAAGTTGAGCGTGATCGAACAGAATTATGAATATGATTTGCTGGAGCCGGCGAAATTGCTGAACAAGTACGTGGGTAAGGAAGTGACGCTAGTGCGCACATCGCGTGAGAATGGCGAGCTCAAGCACGAGGATGTGAAAGCCACGTTGCTGGCGGACAACAACGGGCCGGTGTGGAAGATCGGGAACGACATTGTTACGGGAGTTTACGCCGAGGGGTACCGGTTCCCGGAAGTGCCTGCGAATCTTTTTGAGCGGCCGACGCTGCTGATGTCGCTGGAAAATTCGGGCGGCCGGAAGCAGCAGATTGAGGCGTCTTACCTGGCGAGCAATCTGTCGTGGAACGCGGATTATATTTTGACGGTTGGCCGCGAGGATAAGACGGCGGATTTAGATGGGTGGGTGACGCTCGGGAATACCAGCGGCGCGGCGTTTCACAATGCGCGGCTGCAATTAGTAGCGGGAGAATTGAACCGGTTGCCGCAGGCGAACAGAACGCGAGAAATGGCAGCGGACGGCATGAGCAAAGCCATGGCTGCGGCGCCGCAATTCCAGCAGGAGAGCTTCAGCGAGTATCACCTTTATACGCTGGGACGACGGACGTCGATCGAGGACAGAGAGACGAAGCAGATCAGCTTGCTGCAAGGGACCGGTGTGCCAACCGAGAAAGTCTTCATCGTGAACGGGCAGAATTTTTATTACCACAACGCGCAGAACCCGGGCTCACCACTGAAGGATGCTGTGCTGGTGTATTACAAATTCAAGAACGAGCAGAAAGCTGGACTGGGCATGCCGATGCCCGCGGGGAACGTGCGGGTGTACCAGAAAGATTCGAAGGGCGGAGTGTTGTTTATTGGCGAAGACCGCATCGATCACACTCCGAAAGATGAAACCGTGACGGTGCATATCGGGAATGCGTTTGATATCGTGTCAGAACGCAAGCAGACGGATTACAAACGGATCGATACGCACACGTGGGAGATGGAGTTTGAGATTACGATCCGCAACCACAAGGACACGCCGGTGGTGGTGGAAGTGAATGAGCCGATTGGCGGGGATTGGGAGATGCTGTCGTCCACGTACAAGGCTACGAAAACGGCGGCGTTTGCGGCGCAGTTTCATGTGCCGGTGGAGAAGGACGGGACTTCGGTGCTGAAGTATCGGGTGCGGGCGCGGTGGTAGAAGCAACAAGAAATAGGGAGAAAAAACCGCACCCTTGAAACCGAAGGGTGCGGCACCCGCGGTGGCAGAAATACCAAAAAAATGGGGCATTACAGCCATCAAATAGGAAAAGAAGCCTACAAACAAGCCGTGTTTAAAGAAATTGGATGAAGTTTTCTGGGCAATCCACACATTATAAAAGGACGCCCCTTTTGGAGTAGGTTTTGAGTGCTGGGCTCATTTCCTACAGAAAGGAAGGTCCTCAATGGATAGCAAAAAGTATATCGGCATGGATGTACACAAGGAAAGCATTTCGATTGCGGTGATGAATGGTGCAGGAAAGATGGTGATGGAATGTGTCATCGAGACGAAAGCAAGCATGATTCTGCAGTTTATCCATGGGCTGCGCGGAGATTTGCAGGTCACGTTTGAAGAAGGAACTTGGGCTGCCTGGTTGTACGACCTGCTGAAGCCGCAGGTCACGGAACTGGTGGTGTGTAATCCGCGAAAGAATGCCCTGCTGAAAGAAGGCAGCAAGAGTGACCGGATCGATGCACGCAAGCTGGCCGAACTTTTGTACATGAACAAAATCAAGCCGGTCTATCACGGAGAACATGGACTGCGCATGTTGAAGGAATTGTCCCGCAGTTATTTGACGATCAGCAAGGATCTCGGGCGAGTGATGAAGCGACTCAAGGCCTTGTATCGGAGCTGGGCCATTCCCTGTGCCGGAACGCAAGTCTACGCACCGCATTACCGTTCGGAATGGTTGAGCAAGATCACCGAAGCGGGCGTGCGCCGGCGGGCGGAACTTTACTACCAACAACTCGACGCCCTGCGGCTGGTGCGCCAACAAGCCCGGAAAGAGCTGTTGGTCGAGGCTAGGAAACACCGTGCAACGAAGTTGCTACGCCAGATTCCTGGTATTGGTCCGCTTCGAGCGGCTCACTTGGTTGCCGTGATGCAGACGCCTCATCGGTTCCGCACCAAGCGGCAACTGTGGACCTACAGCGGGCTGGGGTTGGAGACCCACGACAGCGCGCAGTACCGCGTCGTGGAGCGACAGCTACAACGCTCGAACAAACCCGTCACACTGAGAGGTCTCAATACGAATCACAACCACGACCTCAAAGATCTTTTCAAGGGTGCAGCCATGAGAGCCAGCACCGCTGCTGGACCGCTACACGATTTCTACGAGGCTTTGCTGGCTAAGGGAAGGAAGCCCACGATGGCGCGCTTGACCTTGGCGAGGAAGATCGCCGCGATCACGTTGATCGTTTGGAAGAAGGAGGTACGTTTCGACGCCAACTATTTGAAACAACAAGCAGCTTGAGCATCTCTGGCAAAGAGTCCGTTCCACCTGGGGAACTATTCCTGGCGGTAGCTGTCGGGTTCTTGAGACGCTCGGATTCGAGGGGAAGTATCCATCGGACATGTCAGGCCCGTGCTTCAAACACGCGAGTCTCCGAAACCACCCTATGCCCTCTCGGACAATCCAAGAAAGCCATAGGCCACGAGTCTCAGATAGGACCATGCGTTGCCACTCATAAGTGGATAACTGTCAGGCTTGATGTTTCAGAAACGAATGGCGCCGTCACAACAGTGAAATGGAACCACCGGGAAGAAGGATCTCACCGTTTCGTGTGACGAAACGAAGCACGAAAGTATGTCGCCTGAGCAAGACCACTCGATCACGAGTGCAGGTTCAAACGGTTGGGCTGAATGCCGAGACAAAAAGGTGTCGGCCCGAGCCAACGGAGAAGAATGTCTCTTGACATTCCCTTTTATAGCTAATCGGACGAGTTAAAATTGACTGAACCACTCGATGGACACTTATCCGGGCAAATATTTTGCACGGACTGGTTACAAATCTGAGGTCTTGAAAACCGAGGGGTGCGGCACCCGCGCGAAAAGTTGGGTGGCTTGAAATTCAGGAGAGGACGGCGTCGGCTTCGATTTCGATTAGCATGTCGGGGGAGATGAGCTTGCTAACTTGCAGCATGCTGGTGGCTGGGCGGATGGCCGAGAAAATCTCGCCGTGGGCGCGGCCGATTTTTTCCCACTCAGAGATGTCCACGACATAGAGGCGAGTGCGTACGACGTCATTGAGGGTGGCGCCAGCCTTGAGCAAGGCGGCTTCGATATTCTTGATGGTTTGCAGGGTCTGGATGTAGACATCACCGATGCCGACGATGTTGCCGTCGGGTCCGGTAGCGGTGGTGCCGGAGACGGAGATGATGTTGCCGACCCGGACGGCGCGGGAATAGCCGACGATGGGTTCCCAGGGGGCACCGCTGGAAATGTTTTGACGAGGCACGTTTATTTCTCCTTCGGTGCGTTTCCTACTATTTTTCAATGCTGAGGCGCGTGAGGTCATCCGGATACCCAGTTAAGTTCAGAATGTTAAGAAACGCAAGTTGGCCATGCAGCTGTTGCAGCCTTCAGGGGCTTGAAGCCCCGTGTTACCGGTCAGCAATGTAGCGGCTGAAGCCGCCACCCGCCACCCGCCACCCGCCACCCGCCACCCGCCACCCACAGTACGAGGCTTAGTATTCGAGGTAGGTTGCTTGCGCCCAGTGTTTTAAGGATTACCATGCCGCGGTTGGCGCCGATGGCGGATGCGGACGCGTGATAAACTGAATAAATCATGCAGCCAATACAGCGCGAAGTGTGGGCTTGCTACGGCCCGAGGACGCGATGAAGTGTAACAACATCCTGGAAGCCATCGGGCATACGCCCCTGGTGCGCTTGAACCGCATCAATCAAGGGTTGAAGCCGCAGATTTACGTGAAGGCGGACTACATTAACCCGGGCGGGTCGGTGAAAGACCGCATCGCCATCACCATGATCGATGATGCGGAGCGCAAGGGATTGCTGAAGCCGGGCGGCACGATTATTGAGGGCACATCCGGGAATACCGGGATGGGGCTGGCGTTGGTGGCGGCGGTACGCAATTACAAAATGGTTTTTACCATCACGGATAAGCAGTCGAAAGAAAAAGTGGATTTGCTGAAGGCCTTGGGCGCGGAGGTAATTGTTTGCCCCACGGCGGTCGAGCCGGATGATCCGCGCAGCTACTATTCAGTGGCGAAGAAATTGGCGCGCGAGATTCCCAATTCCTATTATCCGAACCAGTACGACAACCCGATGAATCCGGAAGCGCATTACCTGACAACCGGGCCGGAAATCTGGGAGGACAGCGAAGGGAAAGTTACGCATTTTGTCTGCGGGATGGGCACGGGCGGAACGGTAAGCGGCGTGGGCCGTTACTTAAAAGAGAAAAATCCGGACATAAAGATTATCGGCGTCGATCCGATTGGGTCGCTTTATTACGACTTTGTGAAGCGTGGAGAAACGGTCCGGGCCAAGACGTATGTGGTGGAAGGCATTGGCGAGGATTTTTTTCCCAGCACGATGAATCTGAAAATTCTGGATGATGTGCTGCAGGTGAGCGACGAAGAATGCTTCGTTGTGGCGCGGCGGCTGGTGAAGATGGAAGGGTTGTTTACCGGCGGATCGGGCGGCGGATGCATTTCCGCGTCGCTGCGGCTGGCGAAGGATTTGGGGCCGGAAGCTTTCGTGGTGGCGCTTTTGCCGGATACGGGCATGCGCTACTTGAGCAAGGTTTATAACGACGAATGGATGCGCGAGCGCGGGTATGTGGACGCGGCGGTGGCTATCACGGCGGCGGAAGTGGTGCATGCCAAGCATGCGACGCGCAAAGCGCGCGAGTTAATTATCGCGCGACCGTATCAAACGGTGTTTCATGCGCTGAAAACCATGCAGGAGCAGGATATTTCGCAGATACCGGTATTCGAGGAGAACTTGCCCATCGGCACGATTTACGAGGATCAAATCTTAAACCTGGCGCTGCAAGGTAAGGATTTGCGCAAGCTGGTGGTGCGCGAAATGATGAGCAAGCCTTTGCCGCAGATTCCTGGGAGCGCGCCGGTGGAACGTATCACGCATATTTTGAGCCACGAAAATCCGGCGGTATTCGTGGAGATGGGCAATGCGCGATTTGAGATCCTCACGAAGTACGATTTAATGAGCACGGTCGCCAGCCTGATGGAACAAAAGCGTTGATGGCGGCTTTCGCTTCCTAAAATTCAAGACACTGGAAAAATTAATTGAAGATTCAGGAATTCAATGAACGGTTGAAGAACGCGATTCTCATTGCTGATGGAGCGATGGGGTCGCTGCTGCATGAAACAGTGGGGGCGCAGCGCTGTTTCGATGAGCTGAATAGTACGGAGCCGGAAGCGGTCTTTCGGGTGCACCAGGCATACATAAAGGCTGGCGCACAAATTATCGAGACAAATACGTTTGGGGCCAACCGTTTCAAACTTGCGCCGCTGGGGCTTGGCGATGAAGTGCAGCGGCTGAATAGTCGCGGCGTGAAGATCGCACGCGAGGCGCGGGATTCGGCGAGCAGTGAAGTGCTGGTGGCGGGATCGATGGGGCCGCTGGGGTTGGGGGTGCAGTCGCGGCACCCGGAGCCTGAAGAAATCAAGGAAATATTTTATGAGCAGGCGCTGGCGCTGGAAGAGCGGGGCGTCGATCTGTACATATTGGAGACTTTTGCTTACATCGAAGAACTGCTGATTGCGATCGATGCGATACGGTCGTTTTCTGGTTTGCCTATCATTGCGCAACTGACTTACTCCGAAGAAGGCACGACGTATGGGGATTTGCGACCGGCGGCGGCGGCGGAACAGCTAAAACAGAAAAATGTTCAGGTTGTTGGAGCAAATTGCACGCTGGGGCCGCAGGCTCTGCTGCCGATTTTGCAGGAGCTGGCGGGCGTTGCAGATTTGCGCGTGAGCGGAATGCCTAACGCGGGGTTCCCGAAGCGCGAAGGCGACCGCATTGTGTATCCCAAATCGTCGCCGGAATATTTTGCGTTGTTTGCACGCGAGGCCGCGGCGATGGGCGTACGGATCCTGGGGGGATGCTGCGGAACGACGCCGGCGCACATTCAGGCCATGGCTGAGGCAGTGAAATCGCTGCGTCCGGTGAAGGCCGCGGCAGTTGCACACGTGGAACATGCGGCGCGGCCCGCGGCGGTGACGGAACGCGAGCCGGAGAGCAAATTCTGGCGGAAGATGCAGAACAAGGAATTTACGGTGTGCGTGGAAATCGATCCGCCAAAAGGAATTTCGCTGGAGCGGGTTTACGAGCAAGTGGAAAAAATCATGGCTTCGGGGCGCGTGGATGCCATTGACGTGAACAGCGGAGCGATGGCGCGCGTGGGGATGGATGCGCTGATTGTATCTGGCGCGCTGGAGGCTCGCGGAGTGGAAACGGTGCCGCACCTGACCACCCGGGATTACAACATTATTGGATTGCAGGCGATGCTGCTGGGGGCGTGGACGGTTGGCGGGGTGCGCAACGTGTTGGCGATTACCGGCGATCCGCCGTCGGTGGGCGATTATCCGGAAACGAGTGGAGTGTATGAAGTTGATTCCGTCGGACTGGTGAAAGTTTTGCACCGGCTGAATCAGGGGACGGACTGGGCGGGGAAAACTTTGGGCGGCGCGACAAATTTCGCGATTGGCGTAGCGCTGAATCCGGTGGCGGACGATCTGGACGGTGAGATTGAAAGATTTCGCGCGAAGGTAGAGGCCGGTGCACACTTCGCGATGACGCAGCCGTTGTTTGATCCGGAGCACTGGCACGCGTTTTTGAAAAAACTGGGCGGTCAGCCGGCGATTCCGGTGCTGATTGGAGTGTGGCCGCTGAATAGCTACAAGCAGGCGCTACGGTTAAACAACGAGGTGCCGGGGATTGTGATTCCGCCTGCGGTTTTGAAGTCCATGGAAGCGGCAGGAGCGGCGGCGCGAGATTGCGGGTTTGAAGTGGCGCGAAAAATGATGGAGTGGGCGCGAACGGAAATGGCGGGGGCCTATTTGATACCGCCGTTTAAACGGTACGAAGATATTTTGGAATTGTTGTAATTTCGAGAAAACGGGTTGTTGTCCGCACGGATAAATTAGGAGATCGATGATCAATTCATGAGGACGAAGTTGGGAAAAATTGCGCGATACTTACTGCTGGCCTGTATCGGGTCTTGGAGTCGCAATAATCCTTTTTGGTTTGTATAAGACGCTTCGTCCGATAGACGCGCTTGGGGAGGCTAGTGGTAACTGTGTTAGAGAGGACTTTTCACCTCTTCCAAACGGCTCCAGATTGGTTGCTACCGCGAACCTCACATCGTGCGACTTCTTTATTATCCACGGCGACCAGACCACATATATTTATGTAAATAAAGAAGGAACGAAAGAGAATGGGAAATCTCTTGTATTCAGGTTTAATAACTTTGACCATTTGGATCGTCCAGAAATAATATGGAGTGACAAATCAACTCTTCACATCGCAGTTCCTGCGGTTGGCGAAGTGACTAAGCAAGTCGCCGCTATCGACGGCGTGAAGATTCTCTATTTAATTGGCAAGGAGGATACGCCAGCCGGGCAGTCAGATAGGATTAGGAGGCGTATCGGCGGTGTCTTGTTTGCCCTGTTAATTTTCTTGACAGCAATATGCGTGATGACCGCGCGATCCATCCAGAAACAGAAGCTAAGATAACCTGAATGAGGTGTCAGCGTCTGAACCTTCTTTCAATTAAGCTACAAATACGATCCCTTCGTTCTTATCGAGCGGCACCCGCAACTCGCTCCCACAATCAATCTGTCGGCCACCCTGCCACGGATAAGATTTTCGGAGTAAGAATTTCGGAGTTATTTTGGATTTGCTTCCGTGGGGGAGGCGCTGGTGTGGTCGTGGATGATACGCCACCCTTCGGGGAAGCGTTGAAAAACCAAAGTGAAGACTCCGCCGACTTCGTCCTTTTCGCGTTTTAGATGCCAGTGGCCGAGGACCAAGGCGGCGTCGGGGCCGAGGAAGCGAAATTCCAGGTTGGAAAAATCGAGCGTGCCCATGGCGCTGCGATCGGGGTAATTTTTTTTGTAACGGGCCATCACCGCATCCCAGCCACGGAAAATGCCGTTGCTTCCTGAAAACGTGAGATCCGGAGAATGCCAGTAGCCGGTGAGAAACGCGGGGATGTTGCCGCGATTCCAGGCCTGTTGCTGGGTATCGAGGACAGCTTGAATGGCGCTGCGATCAGCTTGGCGGCCCTTGGACCGATCAGCGGATCTGGCGGCTAGTGTTAAGGGCCATAGAATGAATATTAGAAGAGCGGCAAAGTTCGTTCTGCTTCGGTGGAAACGGGAATTTCGCATGTATTCACCTGGTGGTTGCGCGGGCAGGATAGTGCAAAGTGAGGGCACCTGCAATGCGATGCTCGGCAGCCGATTAAGTGCAATGAATACAGCTAGTTAACCAGGAGTCCTAGGGGCCTGGTACCTGTGAGCTATAGGGCAAAGCAGTAGGGGACGAGAGAATACGGGTGAGGAAAAATGCATGTTCGCCGCTATGCTCTTCGCCATATCGACCGTCGCCGTGGCCCAATTCGGGATGTATTATTGGCGGGCAGTTCTAGCCAGTGTCGCTTCTCAACCAGTTTCCGAGTCAGTACTCGCGGCAATATCCGCGGAGAACCGACCGCTGCAAGCGGCTGACTTCGTGCAGTTTGCCGGGCTGCATAAATTGACTCCGGACCTTACTCCACGAGGAGGGGGCCTGGGGCTAGTGCGGTTTTATTATGGGCTGACCCGCGCGATGAATACCCTCGTCGGTTTGCGCGTCCCGGCGATAGCGCAGTGGATAGAACAAGAAGGCGCGATCTGCGCACGATATGCCGCGGTGCAGATTGATCAGCGGTTGCAAGCTAACATGGAGTTGGCGGCGGCGCTGCGATCCTGCTAACTGCAAGCTGAGCTCGGTGAGCACGCGAACGCGGTTACAAGTTCCGCAAAAATCCTCGAGGGCCGCGCGTAAAAGCGCGGTTACTTCTTTTACTTCGACTTAATTTTTAAATTAAAGCGCTCGGCGTTTTATTGACCGTCGAAGAGGGCTTGTACCGGGATAGTCACTGAGCCCAAAGCCTCAGAAGCCATATCACGCACAAACACGCGCACATCGGTGGCCTGTTCGTTGATGGTCAAATGGCGCGCCAGCACAATTCCAGCGGTGCTGAGGTATTGATATTGCTGCTCTTCCAAGTTGAGGCCGACGCGTTGATTTTCGGCCGCCACGGTTTCGCCGGTGGCGTTGCGCTGCACAAAAAATAAATCGACCCCACCTTTGCGGTGATTGTCGCCGGCCTGCAGCAGCAACTGTTTCGGATCCATGCTCACGTGCAATTCGACTCTGCGCTCAGCCAATGGACCGGCCAGCTTTCCACTTACGATCAGCCCCAAGCCGGCCGCGTCCAGCGGGCTCATCGCCGCGGTGCGCATAGCTACTTTAGCACCGGTCTCGTCGCTATCGACTCTTTGAACATCCGCATAATATCCGTCGCGGTAGCGCAACTTTGCGCCATCCACGGTGGTACGAATTTTTATTTTGCGAAACCTTCCGTTCCATTCGTTGTGATTGGGATAAAAGCCGATGGTGTAGGCATAGCGCCCGTCGTCAAAAGCGCGGCTCATGGCGGCTTTGATGTCGTTGCTACCGTAAAACGCCAGGCCGCCGGTGGCATCGGCCATGGAGCGCTCCGTATCCCACAACTCCTGGCGTGCATTCATGCCCGAGGAAGGCCCCGGGACTTGATTGATGCAGTCAATGCATTTAACCGCCGCGTCGCTGTAACCATTTTTAGGATCCATCAAAGCGTCTGGCATGATTCCGGTAGCGTCCACCGGATACAACACCATATCGACGCGATTCAGCGCGCGTGTCGCCTGGGTGCTGCTTGCGCTGAGCCATTCGGATTGGCGATCTTGCCCACCGCGCCGGGACGCTTGCGTGGGGTCAATGCTGTGCGCTGCGGAAGAATTGCTGGTGTCCAGCGCCTGCGCTTGCCGATCCAGGCCGCCGATGGAGTTCACCATAATCTGACTGGGAAAAGAGCCGGACACCCATATCAGACTTTTGCGCCCGGGTATCGCGGCAACGTGATTGGCGATAGCGGTGAAGGCTTCCGCGGTGGTTTCGGCGCGGTTGGCTTTTTTTTGGTCAGCGATTCGCGCATCGGTTTCATTCAACGCGTTCTGAAATTGTTCCCATCCGGGAGTGCCGGCGAGGCCGGGCACGTCAAAGCTCTCGCGATTGGAAGCATCGTAAGCGCCCAGTTCTTTGGGATTGAAGCGGTTGGCAGCATTCAAAAGCGCCGCGGAATCCTGAGTAAATTCGTGGAGCAACAGTAATTTGGTGGTGAGCGCGTAAATGGCTACGTGATCCTGGGGCTTGAGGTTCTTAAGAAATTTGATCACCTGCTTGCGAACATACTCCTGGTCTTGCGGAGAAGTATTCAGCGAATCGAAGAGCACGACGGTTACGGCGCCGGGGTCCTGGCCCTTCAATTCATAACGATTGGTATACACATTTTTTGGCAGTGGGTTTGCAGGGATGGACGGGCGCGGAGCTTCAGCAGAAAAAAAAGCGATTTGTTGCGGCTGAGATTCATCGACAAGAGTGAAATCTTCTTTTTTGAGTCCGGTGATGGGCTGGCCCTTCTTGTCGGTAACTACAACACTGACCTGGACCAGGCGAGTGGTGGAGCGGATCACCGAATCCTGTGGCGTGGCCGGGGCATTTGCACTTTGCGGTTGAGGTAGCGGCTGGACGTCAGAAGGCAACAACGCCAGAATCGCCACAGAGAGAAGAACGGAACGCGCAGGCATAACAAAGGCTCCGGTCAAGGGTGTACACAAGGACGATACGCGAAACTCTTTAATAGGCCCAGCGCATCAGGATGCCGCCGGTGGTGTAGCCGGCGCCAACGGCGACAAGCAGGACGAGGTCGCCTTTTTTGAGGCGGCCCTCGGCAACAGCGTCGCGGAGGCCCAAGGGGATGGTGCCTGCGGTGGTATTGCCGAAGCGGTCGATATTCACCATTACTTTCGAATCGTCGACGCCGAGGCGCTCCTGCATGGCGCGAATGATGCGGAGATTGGCTTGATGGGGGACGACCAGGGCGAGATCGTCGCTCGTGAAACCGTTGCGTTCGAGCAAATTGACGGCGAGCTCGGCCATGCGGCGCACGGCGTACTTGAAAACCTGCGAGCCCTCCTGATGCACAACGTGCATATTTTTGTCGACGGTTTCGTGGGTGGGCGGATGCAGCGAGCCGCCGCCGGGCATGTACAGAAATTGTCCACCGGAACCGTCCACGTCGTGAGCGAAGTCGAGAATGCCTTCGTTGTCGGCGGCGGGCTCGAGTAAAACTGCGCCGGCTCCATCGCCGAAGAGAATGGCGGTGCCGCGATCTTTGTAATCGATGATGGAGCTCATGGTGTCACTGCCGATTACGAGAACTTTTTTGTGCGCCCCAGCCGCGAATTGTGAACCGACGGTTAGCGCGTAGGCGAAACCAGCACAGGCGGCGGAGAGGTCGAAGCCCCAGGCTTTGGTGGCGCCGAGCTGGTTCTGAACAACACAGGCGGTGGCGGGAAACATCATGTCGGGCGTGACGGTTGCGAGGACGATCAAATCGATTTCGCTGGGATCTGTTTTTGTTTGCGCGAGAAGAGTTTTGGCAGCCTGGACCGCAAGATGCGAAGTGGGAGTTCCCTTTTCTACGATGTGGCGTTCGCGAATGCCGGTACGGGTGCGAATCCACTCATCGTTGGTGGCCACCATTTTTTCCAAGTCGGCGTTGGTGAGGATTTTGGGAGGAACGCAACCTGCCACACCCGTAATTTTTGCGGCGATGCGATGAGACATGAAACTCCTTCAAGAATGACCCGGTCAGAAGAATATGAATTTTATGCGATAGCGGAGCGGAGATACAAGGAGTGAGCGAAGAAAACGCGCGGGTTCGTTGCCCGGGGAAAAAGAAAAACCCCGGGGCCGATGAAACCTCGGGGTTTTTCAGCGGCTGTAAGGTTACGATGCGGAGCGCACCTTGACCTTGGGCTCGCTGAATAGCGAGATCATTTCACGATTGAACGCGGGAATGTCGGTGGGCTGTCGGCTGCTGACCCAATTGCCGTCACGCACGACTTCCTTGTCCACCCATTTTCCGCCGGCATTGCGAATGTCGTCTTGAATGGTGTGGTAGCTGGTGAGCGTGCGGCCTCTGGTCAAGCCGGCGGAAACCAGCAACCAGGGAGCATGGCAGATAAATGCGATCGGTTTGTGAGCGTTATTGATTTCCTGCACGAATTGCTGCGCAGGTCCCACGACGCGAAGGGCGTCAGCATTCAGCGCTCCGCCCGGGAGCAGCACCGCGTCGAAATCGGTGGGCTTAGCGTTATCGAAGGTGGAGTCCACAGCAACTTTTTCCGACTTTTCATCATGCTTCATGCCCTGAATCTTGCCGTTCTTGGGAGCGATCACAGTGGTCTTCGCACCGGCAGCGTCCAGAGCCTTGCGTGGTTCGAGCAATTCGGCTTCTTCGAAACCATCAGTGGCCAAGATAGCCACGCGTAGTCCGTTTAGTTGTTTGTCTGTCATAAATTTTCCTCGACTTAGTTAGATTGGAGCAGCTTCATGCGGCGAAATTAATATCGCCAGTCTGGCTCCACTTGTATGGTTCGCCTGCGAGGATAGAGGCGCAATCGGGGGAAGGCTGTAGAAAAAAATTCTCAAATACAAAAAATTCTTAACATCCTTAACAATTCAGAAAAAACAGAAGCGCTCGCACAATTTTAATCAGAGATGAATGGAGGGATATGTACGCCCATGCGAGTGATGGTGTTCGCTAGTTCAGTTTGCGGAGGCGATGCGCGGGAAGAATTTTTTGCCATCAAGAATTACGCGGACGGCGTCCACCAGGTCATTGCCGGCGCGCGCTTTGGCGACATAGCCCCAAGCGCCGACGTTGGAAATCTCGCGCATCATTTGAGGAGAATCATGCATGGTGAAGAAAAGAATTTTTACGTTGGGATCATTTTTCAGGATTTGCAGAGCGGCCTCAATGCCGCTCATGCCAGGCATGCTGACGTCCATAATCAAGAGGTCGGGGTGCAATTCCCTGGTCTTGCTGATGGCCTCATTTCCCTCAATGGCCTCGCCGCAAACCGACCATTCCTCCTGGCTTTCCACGAGTCCGCGCACGCCGCGACGCATGACCTCGTGATCGTCGGCGATCAGGATGCGTTTGCGAACATCCGGGCGCTGACGGGGATTGGCTTGAAAATTTTCCTTATCCCTAAAAAGTTCGCCATTGGATTGCGACGGTTCTTCGCTGTAGGCCTCCGTGGGCAAGGAGGCGTACACGCGGGTACCTTCGTTGCTAAATTCCACTTCCAACTGACCGCCCAACTGGCGAATGCGTTCGCGCATTCCGGGAATACCGACACCAAGAGTCGGGGCACCAGCGAATGAAGAACGTTCCGTTCCGGCCTTAACGCCCTTACCGTGATCGACGATTTCGAGGTGCACTTTGCGGCCGGATTGAAAAATGCGGATTTCGGCGCTGGGACTGCCAGAGTAGCGGTGCACGTTAGTCAGACTTTCCTGCAAGACACGAAACAGAGCGGTCTCGGCGTCGGTGGTGAGCCTGACCAGATCATCGTCAATGGAGACATCCAGATGAATACCACTGCGCTTTTTGAAACCTTCGGCGTACCAGAGCACCGCGGAAGCGAGACCGCATTCATCGAGGAGGGGCGGATGTAACAGATAGGAGAGAGTGCGAATTTCCTCGCCAATTTTGCCGACGACGTCGCGGGATTCGGCCAGAGCCTCCTTCACGTCGACTTTCCTGGTGTCCACAAGTTTGGCGAGGCGATCGAGGGTCATGGAAAGCACGGCAATTTTTTGGCCGGTGGTGTCGTGCAAATCGCGGGCGATGCGGCGGCGCTCTTCGTCCTGGAGTTTCAAGAGGCGGGCAGAAAGTTGGCGGAGGGAAAGCTCGCTGACGCGCAAGGCCTCATTGGTTTCGATCAATTCTGTGAGTTCGGTGGCAACCACACAGATGGTGTGGACGCCCTGCTCGCGCACCGGGCTTAGAGTTAACCGAATCGTGCGAGGACGCTGCCTGTGAATGTCCAGGCGAATTTCGCCGCGCACGATATTTAAATTGGCATCCGCGATGAGATTGGCCAGCAGTTGACGGTCTTCGCCGAAAACGAAATCATTCAGCGAAGCGCCGATAAACTTTTCGAGAGGAGTGTCAAAAATTTCCGCAAAACTGCGGTTGGCGTAGAGGACGGTGCCATCGTCGGCCAGAGTGGCAGCGCCTTCGTCGATGGTTTCTACCATCAAGCGGTAGGGATGTTCGGCACCTTGCAGGGTGAAGACTTGATCGCCTTGGGGGCCAGAGACGAGTACAGCGTCCACTTCTCCCATGCGGATGGCGCGGAGGGTCTCCTCGAGTTCCGCGATGCGAGCAAGCAGATCGGCTGCTTGCGCGGATGCCCGCTGTTTTTTTCGCTTAGGCACTGCCCTACTCCTCATCGGGCTTGATATCGAGCCCAAGGATAACGCGGTGCTGATCAGAAAAATCGCCGACCAGGCGGCGCAATGGCAGGGGCATGGATTTAATCAGGGTGGGCGCGGCGATGATCTGGCCTGCCGCAGCCATGGCGGGTTGCTGATAGATATCGACGACTTCAAGATCAAACTGGTTGGGAATGTATTTGTCGCACAGTGCGCGAAGATTTTCGACGGACTGGCGGGAGCGCGGAGTTTGGCCAGTGATGTACAAACGCAGGGCGTAGCGAGCAGAACGTTTCGCGGCTGTTTTTCGCTTAGTGGTTGCGACAGATTTTTTTCGCGTACGCTTTGAGCCGGTTTGTGCTTTGGGGGTCATGGCGGTTCATCACTTGGTTTGAGGGCGAATATCGAGACCCACGAGGACACGCTGGGTGTCAGACAGGTCGCCAATAATTTTGCGAAGGGGCTGAGGCAGATTGCGCACCAGAGTAGGAATGGCGAGGATTTGGTCATCCTGGGCGAGTTGCGGAGTTTTTACCAGGTCGATGACGTGAAGCCGGTAACGGCCTTGCAGATGTTCCTCACAAATTTTCTTCAAATTCCTCAGAGCGATCAGAGATTTTGGTGTTTGCCCGGCGACGTACAAGCGCAACTCGAGGGTGATATCTGGAACACCATTACCGGTGGCCTTGGTCTTTGGAGGTTTTGCTGTCACCTTTGATGTCCTCATGAGTTCACGACCTGATCGGCCGGAGCTATGCCGCGCAGCTTGCCCATTTCCTCGCGGTCAAGGGCCACCCTTCGCTGCCGTTCAGGGCGCTGGCGGGTGAGGCGCGCAAATTCGGTTTCGCCGGAAGACAATTCCGAGCGTAACGCGGCGATCTGCGACTCCAGAACGTTACGCCTGGTGGAGAATTCTTTGCGCTTCTCCTCCAATTGCTGCTGCTCGCGCAGCGCTTCGGCTTTTTCGCGAGCTTCCTGTGCAAGGCGCGCGGAGCCGGTATAGACGGTGCCAGATCCCACGTAGGCGGGGAGTAACCGGACCCCGGAACGGCTCAGAACAAATTCGCGAATCTGGTTGGAGTGCGCCATGCCCCGAGATTTTAGAACATAGAGGCAGCGATTGCGTTCGCCGTTGAGTTCCAGGTCACGCAAAAGTATCCAGGTATCAGTGAGCGAAGAAATCCCGACTTCAGTTTGTTCTTCAGCGCCACGGTTAGCGGTGAGGGTGGTGAACATAGCGGTGATCTGGCGATCTTTTAAAAAGTCGAGGAGGCGCATGAGCATGGCGTGGACTTCGTTGAGATTAGTGCTGACGAGATTGGTGATGGGATCGACGATAACAACCTGAGGATCGAATTCGTCAACCAGATCGTGAATGCGGAGTAGATGCGTTTCGAGTCCGTGTTGAGTAGGACGCCAGGCGCGAAATTGCAGCAGTCCTTTTTTGATGTATTGATCGAGATTGATTCCCACCGAACGCATGTTGCTGGTAACTTGAGCCGCGGATTCTTCGAAGGCGATGTACAAAGCGCGCTTGCCACTGCGGCAAGTTTCATTGGCGAAATGAGCGGCCAGCGTGGAATTACCAGAACCAGAGGTGCCGGATACGAGAATGGATGAGCCTTCGAAGAAGCCCCGGCCCTCAAGCATGGTGTCCAGATCTTTTATGCCGGAACAAATGCGGTCCTTGGAGACTTTGTGCTGCAAGCGAATAGATGAGAGGGGCAAGACGGAAAAGCCCTTTTTGTCGATCAGGAAAGGATATTCGTCGGTGCCGTGAGAGGAGCCGCGGTATTTCACGATGCGCATTCGGCGCGTGGAAATCTGATCGTTGACGCGATGATCGAGGGAGACTACACAATCGGAGACATATTCTTCCAGGCCATAGCGAGTGAGGGCTCCTTCGCCGCGTTCCGCGGTGATCACGGTGGTGAGACCGCGATCTTTCAGCCAACGGAACAGGCGGCGAATTTCGGCGCGCAACATGCCCGCGTTGGCAAAACCGGAAAAGATCGCTTCCACGGTATCCAGAACGACGCGCTTGGCGCCGACAGATTCGACAGCATGCTGCAGGCGTACGAATAGACCTTCCAGATCGTATTCACCGGTTTCCTGAATTTCGCTGGGCTCGATGCGGACGTAGTCGAGAAATAACTTTTTTTTGTCGACCAGCGATTGCAGGTTAAATCCGAGCGACTCGACGTTGCGGGCCATTTCGTCGCCGGTCTCTTCGAAGGTCATCAAGACGCCTGGCTCGCCGAATTCCGTGGCTCCGCGAATGAGAAATTCCATGGCAAACATGGTTTTACCGCAACCTGGACCGCCGCAGACAATCGTGGGGCGTCCAGCAGGGAGGCCGCCGGCAGTGATCTCATCGAAGCCGGCGATACCGCTAGGCGCCTTTTTTAACTGTGGAAAGGCGCGAGAGGCTGCGGCGGTGTTGCGGCGTTTTGATGCGCGAGCCATAACGACGTTTTGGGCCTCACACGGTGAAGTCAGAAAGTGACGATAAAAGAGACTTATGTAGCGAAAACTTATTATCCACAGAAATCAGCGTTATAACAATTGTGTTATGCGGAAGAATTGAAAACCATGGGCCCGGGCGGGTGTGGGCAAAATCACCGAGGGTGGCATGCCCTAAGTGCACAATTAGTTTGAACTGCCCGATTGGTTTTAGCAACGGGATAAAAATGGTCAGAGGTGCGGATGACGCCAATCACATCGACGTGAAAGCGATGAAGAGGTACGATGCGGGCGCATTGGGAATTAGTCAGGAATTAGCGACGAATTGGTGATAAGGGGGAAGCCGAAATGAGAGTTACCGTGAAACTTTGGATTTTGGCGATGATTTTTATGGCCGCCCTGGCGTCCAGTCCACGAGTGTATGGAGGCCCGGCTCAGAGTGGCGCGACCGTGGAGACAAAAGAGGACGCCTACGTGGTGGAATATTATTACAAGGCCAAGTGGGGACATGCGGACGAATTTCTTGCGCTGTTCAAGAAAAATCATTACCCGGTGTTGAAGAAGGAGATGGAAATGGGGCGCATCTTGCGGGTGAGCATGGCTGCGCCGCGGCTGCACAGCACCGAAGACGGGCGCTGGGATTACCGGGTGACCATCGTGTTCAAGAGCGCGGCGGTGGCGAATGACAATTTTGATAGCGAGGCGCTGCTGCGGCAGCTTTATCCAGATCAGGAAAGTTATAAGAAAGAGGAGCAGCGGCGGTTTGAGATCTTAGATGGGCACTGGGATGTGCCGATTAAGGATGTGGTGCTCGATAAGCGCTAGGGACCGCGAAGATTAGGAGTGCTGTGAAGGGCCTACGGTTGCGACTTCAATGATGGGGTTGGGCAATTGGCGCATGGTGCGCACAAATATTTCTACAATACTGGCGTCGAATTGGGCGTTGGCGCAGCGTTCCAGTTCCTTGAGGGCGTCGGAAGAGGGACGGCCCTTTTTGTAGACGCGATCACTGGTGATGGTGTCATAGGCGTCAGCCACGGCGATGATGCGCGCGCCCAAGGGAATTTCCTGGCCGGCCATGGCGTCGGGATAACCTGAGCCGTCAAAATATTCGTGATGATGGAGAACCATCTCGCGGATACGCGCGAGTGGCGTCAGCGGCTCGAGAATCTTGGCGCCAAAGGTCACGTGGGATTTCATGGTTTCCCACTCTTCAGGATTCAGGGCGCTGCCTTTATTCAGAATAATTTCAGGGATGCCGACCTTGCCGATGTCGTGGAGCACAGCGCCGAGACGAATTTCTTCGACTTCGGCACCGGTCATGGACATGGATTCAGCAATGAGCGCAGCGTAGGCGGAAACTTTTTGCGAATGGCCCTGAGTGTAATGGTCTTTCGCATCGATGGCGAAAGCCAAGGAGGTCACGGTGTCAAGAACAGCCTGCGGCAAGGCTTGTGGACCGTCCATCACGGAGGGCTTGTCGCTGACAATCTCCGTGGTGGCCAGCGATTCTGTAAATTGCTTGAGGCGCAAATAAATTTCTTCGAATGCTTCGGGACCGGTGGAGAACAAGCGCTTCAGTGTGACCCCGAGATAGGCTTCCAGAACGTCGCGCTTCCATTTTTTCGCTTCATTGGGATCGAAGTGATCGGCCGTCGAGACGGTGTTGCCGCCCTGATGCTTGGAAAGATACATGGAGGCATCAGCGACCTGAATTAATTCCTGCGGGGACGAGCCGTGCAACGGATAGCAAGCGATGCCGAAACTGGCGCTGATATTTTTCTCTCGCAATAAGGGATCGACGGCCACCAAGCTGCGGAGCTTGGAAGAAAGTTGGCGGGCGTGCTCCATGTTGGTTTCCGGCATCAGCAAGACGAATTCGTCTCCGCCGTAACGGGCCACCACATCGGAGCGGCGGCAATTGGTTTCGAGGATGTGTCCGACACGTTGCAAAACAAGATCGCCCTCGAGATGGCCGTAAAAATCATTGACGAACTTGAAGCGGTCGAGGTCCATGAGCACGAGGGCAAAGGCGCGAGCGGCGCGAGTAGAGCGTTTCCACTCGTTGCCCAGAGCTTCCATGAAAAACCGATGCGTTTTGACGCCGGTGAGGCCGTCGGTGATGGCTTGCTCTTGCGCTTTCTGGAAGGAATAAGCGTTGTGCAGGGCACCTGCGATAAGGTCGGCAAGGGTGCGGATAAGCAGAATTTCTTCCTCGGAAAATTCAATGTTGACTGCGGACTCGATGAAAAGTATTCCGTGAAGCTGCTCGGCATAAAAGATGGGAAGGGCCACGGCTGTAGCAGTGTCGGGCAGTAGCGGCTTTAGCGCGGCATCGGCAACATTCGCGCCACGATAGAAAGCCATCTCGCCGTTGCGCGCAACATGGCCGATGAGGCCTGAGCCCAAGGGTATGCGTTGACCTAAACTGCCGCGACGCTTACCGGCTTCGGCCTGAACGACGATTTCGCGAGTGGAGTATTCCATAATCCCGATGCCAATGTGGTCGTAGGTAAGGCCGTCTTCCAGTTGCTCGGCGATTTTGGCGAGCATTTCATCGGGATTCAGAGTGGCGATCGCGTTTCGAGAAATAATATTGAGCAGAGAAAGGTGACGCGCCTTGGTGCGTTCTTCGTGGAAGAGGCGCGCGTTTTCGATGGCGATGCTGGCTTCGCTGGCGAGCACGCGCAATAGTTCGAGATGACCTTCATCGAAGACGCGCTCGTTGTCGGAGAAGACCGCCATGGCGCCAATGGCGCGATCATAGGCCACCAGCGGAACGCCACAGAAACAGCCGCGGGTGCGAATGGGATCGACACCGAGTTTTTTGAGTTCCTCGACATAGTTTTCGCGAATCAAGACGGGCTGACGGGTGCGAATGATGAATTCGGTAATGTGATTCCCGGAAGGCCGGGTGCGCCTGGGCATACGCGCGCCGTCGATCATTTCGAGATCGAAGGTCATTTCATCGCTGGTGGATTCCAGGGAAGCGATGTAAAAATTTTCTGCATCAAACAAGCGGCGTAATTCTTCCCACACTTTGCGCAGGAGGTCTTCTTTGTTGAGTGTGGAGCTAAGAGCGCGGCCAATCTCATTGAGGACATGAAGTTCTTCGGAGCGCCGGGAAGTTTGTTGAATTAAATAACTGTTTTCGACGGCCATGCCAATCTGATGGCCGAGAGCGAGGAGCAGGCGAAGCTCCGCGGGCGTGAATTTGCGGCTGTCCGAAGTGCCTAGTAAAAGAACGCCAAAGGCATTTTCCTTGGCCTGCAAGCTGATGGCGACCACGCTACGCAATCCCTGAGCCAGGGCAATTTCACGGAAGCGGCGGATGTATGGTTCCTTGTCCAGCGCAGAGAGGGAGTCATCGCGCAAATCGCGAAAACCCAGCAGGCCACCAAGGCGAGCGACCAAGCCAACGAGATAATCGTCCAATCCCTCTTCCTGCACAGAGCGGCTGAAAGCGTCGTTCAAACCTACAGCGACGACCGACGTGGGACCCTGCGGATCGCCATGATGAAGAAAGAGCGCACCCGCTGGAAGCCGCACGACGCCCAGGACGCGATCGAGAGCCTGAGAAAGCATGCGCTGAATTTCTCCGCCTACGAAACTGGAGGTGGCCAAATTGAGATTGGAAAGCGCCAGCATATTGCGCTCGATGCGGCGCTTTTCTTCTTCATACAAGGCCATGACCATGAGCATGGCGACGAAGGCGGAAGGTACCGCGCCAATGGACATCGAGGCGGTCTGCTGGGTTTGGGAAGTGGGCGAGAAAAATAAAAAGAGCGATACCCCCAGAATGGCCCAACTGGCAAAAGAAAGAGCGAGCAGATGATCAGCGAGAGTCTCCTGGCGACGTGTTTCCTGCCAAAAAATGATGGCAACGCCCAGGAAAAGAACAGCAGACGGAACCACCACAGGAATGGAGAAAAAATGCAGGGTATTGGCGATGGTCCACAAGCCCAGCACGCCCGCGGTGATAGCGGCCGCGAGAATCCAAGGCTTGCGTTGGGCATATAACTGTGTTCCGAGGAAAAACCAGATGGGAACGAGAGCATAGAGCCAGAGAGTAAGCGCGGTCTCGAGGGGGCTCATTGGAATCCAGCGGGAAAGGGCTGGGGCAAGAAAATACAAGGAGTAGAAGGCCCAACCAACGGTCCAGAGGAGCAGGTAGGTTTGGCGTTTTATGCTGTAGATATAGGCAAAAAATCCGGCTACCAGAGCGGTAGCGGCGAGCAAGGCGAGCTCGATTAAATTCTGGGGTATCAAGTTTCTGATCGCATCCTTACGCGCCGTGATTGCCTTGGCTCGGGCATGGCCGTACCAAACGCGCACCAGCCCGAAGTGGCGCGTCACTTTGGAAAGAGATCGCGGCGGACTTCGAGGTGTGCACAAACTAAAGTACTTGCGATTATGAGGCATACAAATTTCGGGAACAAGCTTACCGGAGTACTGGTTGCGAAAAGATAACGGAATGAAAATTAGGCACGAACGATGACAAGACTTGGCGTGGGTCTGAGAGCGGAGGGCCGAGTCACACGCGGACTAAGTTTGTGATAGGCTCTGGCATTCGTTGGGGCGATATTTGCGTGGTTTTGTGTTGATTGCTATTCCCATCATAGAAAATTTTTTGTTTGACCGATTAAAGGAGAGTTGACATGAACCGACTACGCTCAGGGCTTTGTTCATGCGCGATTTTGGCGATGGGAATCGGGATGGCGTCGTGTGAATCGGATGCGTATCACCAGAAGGACGAGCGCTTCGTATTTGTAACAACTAACGCGAGTTTGCCGTACTGGCAAGAGGCGGAAGCGGGCTTCCAGGATGCCGGGAAATGGCTGGGCGTCAAGGTGGAATTCGCGGGGCCGGACAAGTTTTCGCCGGAGGAGGAGCTAGCTGCATTTCAGAAAGCTGTGAGCGAGAAGCCCTCGGGAATATTGCTGTCCGCGGCACGTAAGGAGATCTTCAGAGATGCCATTGATGGGGCCATCGGGCAGGGGATCCCGGTGATCTGCATCGATTCCGACGCGCCTAACTCCAAGCGAGTAACTTTTATTGGGACCGACAATTTCCGCGCCGGAATGGAAAGCGGGAAGCGCATGGCCGATCTGCTAAAGGGCAAGGGAAACGTGGTGATCGTTTCGATCCCGGGACAAGACAACCTGGACGAACGAGTGCGCGGCGTCAACGAAGCACTGAAAAAATTTCCAGGCATCAAAGTGGCGCAGACGATTGATGACAAAGGAGACCCGCGCAGCGCGAACGATCAAATTTCGGCGCTGCTCGGCGCGAAAAACGCCAAAGAGAAAATCGACGGCATTATTTGCCTGGAAGCTTCAGGAGGACCAGGGGCCGCAGAGGCGCTGCACCGGCTGGATCAGACTGGAAAAATCCCCATAGTGGCGTTTGATAAAGACCCGGAGACGCTGGACTTCGTGCAGCAGGGAGCTATCGCAGCAACGATTGCACAAAAGCCATATGTAATGAGTTATTACGGACTGAAATTCCTCGACGATTTACATCACAATGCGGTGCATGAATTCAAGGAATGGAACACCGCCCCGGCGGCGCCGATACCGACATTTGTGGATACGGGAACGGCGGTGGTGGACAAGTCGAATCTGGCAGCGTTCCGGGAAGCGTTGGCAGCGCATCCAAAACCGCTATAACCACGAGCCGATTCATGGGTGCGACGCACAATTGAGTAGCCTGCGCGTGTACGCCCCGCGCAGCAAGGTAGAAACCGCTAGCCTTTTTTGTGCTTGAAGAATTCCACTTGCTGCAATCTTTTCTCGGCTTCCTTTTTTGTTTTATACGGGCCGCCGAGATTCTTGCCCTTCTCTGAGAGAACCTTGTAGCCGCCTTCTGCTTTTTTGATCACGATGACCTCCGAAGAATTCATGAGAGAAATGCCATAAACGCAGCTTCACGGTCCATACGGTTTGTTACTGAGCGGACAAGCTCTGAGAGAGGGCGCGTAGTTTTCGGGAGCGGGTAACCAAATGCCGGCTTCGATCATCGAAGGTTGATGCTCGGGCTTGGGTGGCGAGAGCAAACCTAAAGTTCAAAAGTAAGTTCAACTCAGCTTACAGAATTTTATGTTGCGTAATACGGGGCTTGTGAAGCGCCGTTCTATTGACACTGCTAATAAGTCGGCCTACACTACCGAGTTTTTAGATGCCCTCAATAATTTACTGTGGGGGTGGGACAATATGGACAAGAAACGATTAGAGTATTTTAAGAAAAAACTGGCTACGCGCCGCGAAGAATTGATGAAGACCATCGCGCGTACGCAGGAAGAAGGACGCACGGCGGATGATGATCAGACCGTCGATCTGGCAGACAAGGCTGCAAACTCGTACACCAAGGAATTTCTCTTTGGCATGACGAACACGGACCGCACCATCCTGAACATGATTGACGCAGCGTTAAAGCGCATCCAGGTGGATGAGTATGGGGTGTGCGCGAATTGCCAGGATGAAATGCAGCAGAAGCGGCTGGAGGCGGTGCCCTGGGCTAAGCACTGCATCAGCTGCCAGGAAAAGATGGAACAGGGCCTTCTGTAAGCTAGCTTTGATACCCATTCAGTTACATAACTAAATAATAATTACTTTTTTGGCCCGAGCAGGTAGACTTTCCTCATGAAAGCCGGGGAATTGCCGCGTGGCTGTTTGCCTGCTTCGCGAGGACGTACGGGTGTGTGGCTCAGCAATTTGCGGGGAGCGCTGCTCAGCGTGGTTTTCCCTGCCGGTTGCCGCATCTGCGAGCAACTGCTGACCGAAGCGACGCGTATCCCGATTTGCAACGATTGTCTGGACTCATTTCGACCAATCAGCGGGACGGTTTGCGACAAGTGTGGGCGGCCGGTTGATGGCGATTGGGAATCTGACGACGAAGTGTTCGTCTGTCCCACATGCAAGAACGACGAGTGGGGCGGGTATGCTTTCGAGCGCGTTCGGAGCTGGGCGGTTTACGAAGGCGCGCTGGTGCGGGCAATATTACTTTTGAAATTTGACGAGATCGAGCCGCTGGGAAAACTGTTCGCGCGATCGCTTGCGGAAGTAATAGTGGATGGCGGGGCCGCATTTCAAGCGGACGTGGTGGTGCCGGTTCCGCTGCATCGCCAACGCGAGCGGGAACGCGGCTGTAACCAGGCGGCGCTTATCGCCAAACCGCTGGCCAAGCGGCTGGGGCTGCCGTACAAATCGGTATTGCTGACTAGAGTCCGGCCGCGTCCTGACAAACATTTGCTAAGTTATGAAGAGCGTTGGGAATCGGTGCGTGGCGCTTTTGCCACACGGCCAGGCAGCCAGGTTGACAATTTACGCGTCTTACTGGTAGATGATGTAATGACTTCTGGAGCGACTCTGGACTCGTGTGCGAAGACTTTGCGCGAGGCAGGCGCCAGATCGGTGATCGGGCTGACAGTGGCCCGTGCGGTTTTGAAGAACGCGGCCGAACGTCATCAGTAGGATCGTACCCGAGGGAAGCGCGATGAGCGCACGACGACCAAGCACGGTCGATTCCCGGGGGCGCCATACCCCCGATGCATCCGGAGCGGCTGTGCCCGGCTCCGAGGGTCCCGCTGGAAGTAGATTCCCATCTCCAATAACGGCCCGCCGCCTGGCGTTGATGCAGGAGCCTGTGCTGGTGCTGAACGCCACGTATGAGCCGATCAACGTAACGGCGGTACGGCGCGCGATGGTGCTGATGCTGAAGGGCGTGGCGCAGGCCGAAGAATTGCATAACGCGGAAGTGCACTCCGCGGCGCATTCGCACCGAGTGCCGTCGGTGATTCGGTTGCTGGCGTACCGGCATATACCGCAGCAGAGCCGAGCGCTATCGCGGAAAAATATTTTGTTGCGCGATCGAAATACCTGCCAGTTTTGCGGGCGAATTTTCCCCAGCTCGGAATTGACGCTGGATCATGTAGTGCCGCGCTCGCGAGGCGGGCGTTCGTCGTGGGAGAACCTGGTGGCGTGCTGCTACCGCTGCAACAACAGCAAGGGCGACCGAACGCCGGAAGAGGCTGGAATTAAACTGGCACGTAAGCCGCGGCCATTCACACTGCATACATCAAGACAATTGATGCGGTTAATCGGACATCGCGATGAACGATGGCGTAAGTATCTATTTTACTAGTACTTTTCTATTAACAAAAGTTTAACAAGAAAAATTTATGTGGCAGTGAAACCTTTTGCGCCGCAGTACATCTAAGATATCAATACCACTTCGAGGACACACCCCGGGAGGCAGCTAAGACCAAACGTCTTAGCTGCTTCTCTCCTTTTAGGACCACATTTCGCGTCCTGCAAGTATTCAATACAAGAATTTTGAAACCCCTCTTGGAAACAAAAGCCCGTGATCATTCAAGTAGGTCGGGCGCGCCCCGGTTTGAAACCGCCAGGCGGCTTCTGGACGTCTTATAATAGCCTTATAAATCGAGGAACGATTTATGCGTTCAGCTGCGCAGCCCTGGATCGCCATCGTCGCGGCGCTGTTGACTCTCGCGCAGCCGCTTTTTGCGTTCCAGTCTCCGTTGTCCGACGAATCCGTTCGCGAAGCCTATTTCCTGGGGCAGCGCCACGACGGTTCGCTTGCGGAGTTGGTCGAAAAATCCACGCAGCGGTTCCCTGCACCCCAAAATGGCCCATACATTTCTTCCGTAATGTTCGTTACTCCGTTCGTAAGTGCCGCACTACTGTCCAGTGGTTATGTGGGAAATTACAGTGCCCAACAGGCGGAACTGGATCACCGCCAGTCCGGAAAAGAAATCGTGGAAATTACGGTGGAGATTCAGCTGACCGAATCCTACGGGCAATTTGTCACCCCGGCCCGGGCGAATTCGCGTTCCTCCTCCACATCAGTTCTGATTCCTCGACCGCCTGATTTCTGGAGAGACTTCCGGGTGCAGATTTTTAACGGTGATCAAGCGCTATCCAATTCCGTTTATCACGGGAGTCCCAATTATAGTTGCGGAGACTACGGGTCTTGTGTCCTGACCGGTGCGACGCTCACATTTGAATTTCCCGCGGACGCTTTTTCAGATGATTCCGCGAACGTGAGAGTGGACCCGCCTGAGGGTGAGACGGTTACTGCGAATTTCGATGTAACGCGGTTGCGCTGAACTTTGTGCGCAAACTCCAGAGCGCCCACCCTTTGCAAAAACTGCAAAGGGTAGGCCACCCGGAGTCCTCTAATAGGGCGCAGCGATAAGCCGCCCAATGGAAACTCTGCCGCGCGTCATTCAATGCAGCCATACAATTATTTTCCATTGAGACGAATCTTTTTGGACCGGGAATGGTTCAGTTTGTGGGGTTGCGTGGAAATTTGAAATATGGGAGGCGGACGCCGCGGATGAAGATTTGGTCGGCGCGAATATTTGCGGGGGCTTGAAAGTCTGCTGCGCCGCCGGAGGTTACGTAATCGTCTTGGTCGACGCCATCACCGCTGACGCCTAATCCGCCAATTAAAACGGCATTGCGATACAAGCCGGTACTGCCGGGGAAAAATACAATTCCGCTGTTATTGCCACTGGACAGACCACCATCGAGACCTTGGGTACAGGGATTCACGACGTCGTTCATAAACAAGGGGAAGAATGGGCCGGCGTTGGAATCATCAATGCCTGGCGGGAAAAAAGGTTGCGCGCCGAAGCTGATGGTACGGTTGGTCACGGCGGTGCCGACGGGCACCTGGCTGAGATCCGCATCGCTGCGCTGGGTGCCATTGAAGTACACCATGTTGCGCGCCTTGGTGGCCGCGACGTCGATGCTAAAAACGGTGGCGTCCGGCATGCGGCGCAGCGCAATGATGTTTCCGTCAAGATCGGAGATCGCGATCACCATGCGCGCGCGCGATCCCAGCGGAAGCCGAATGGACGCGCGGGTTTGATTTGCAGTGTTTTCGGCGGCATCGAGAATCTGCGTCGCTTCGGCCTGGCTCAGACCGCCGTTGGCGGGGTCGGGATTTATGCTGGGATGCGGGCCGACAAGATCGCCTTCAGGCGCAGCTTGACCTGCCTGGGGATTGACTACGTAGGTGCCCGAGAAAGTGCCTGTGCCAACTGATGCAGGGCGGGTAGTCTGATTGATGGCCGGCAGCGCGATGCCGCCAAGAAATACTTCGCCGGGAGCCGGGAGCGGAGTTGGGAGCGGCGAAAAACCGGTTGCCAGTGCGCCCGAGAAAGCTGTGAATTCGGCGACGTCCGGCGTTACAGCAGTCACGCCAATTCCGCCCACCAAAATCGAGCCTTTGTAAATTGGCAATCCGCCGGGATTCACTGCGTTTGGATTGCTGTCCAAGACGTCGGCTTTGCCGGTGATGATGCCGGGGCCGGGGCCGCCGCCGAGGGCTGTGGAGGGATGAATGCCTCTGGTCTCGAGTTCCGTGGAGAGTTTGCAGCCGCGATTGGTATTTTCTATTCCATATAGATCGGCGTTCGGAGCGTCTGAAACTCCCGGTGGGAAATGGACGCCGCTGATGAAGCGCACGGTGCGACTGGGCAGGGGCGCCTGATCATTGCTGAAGAAGGCTCCAGTGCGCGCGAGTCCGATGGCCACGTCGTCGGTGCTGGTCTGAGTGCCAAAATTTCCGGCAACGGTGAGCGGCGCGTCGGGCTTGCGATAGAGCGCCAGGACATTTCCGGCGCGGTCTACCACGGCAATTACCGCAGTGGTTGGGGAAGTTGACGCTGCTGCGGCCCGGACGATGCTGTCTACATCGCTGGAGGACAGTGTGACGGTTGCAGACGCCGAAGCAGGGATGGCAGGCGTATTGACCGCAGACTGAGGAGTGCTTTGGCCGCCACCTCCGCAGCCGACCAGGAAAATCGAGAGCATCACCACCAGGATTACGGCAGCGGCGATGCTGAGCATCAGCACGTTTCGGCGCCTTTGATGGGCGCGGCGGGCGGGCACGGGTTCTCTCAATTTATGCATGGGCCTTGGGGGGATACTCTATTCAACCACCCTTTTTCGCTGGGTTCAATGAGTTCGGCTACGGCTGCGGCTTAGTGGTGAAGGCGCAGGCTTTGGGAAGCAATACGCTTGTTATAGAAGGGCTTGGGCGCATTCTGAAAACTGTTGCCGGTTACCGCCGGTTGCTGATATGTAGATGCCGCTGCCGTGGCCTCAGCCTACTTTGAGCAGGACAAAAGCACGATATCTTCCCTGCGGAGTGTTTCCGCCGCACTCCCGAGAGGTTGTGCGTTAATTTTTTTTATGGTGGTTCTGGCCATGTTTCCGGCTGGGGTCGCGCTGGCGTTTGCACAACTTCCTCAGCCGGATGCCCCGCCGCAGGGCCAGACGACGCCGTCGCGCGAACAAGGCCCGGCGATACGCATTCCGCGGCAGCAGGCCTCCAGCACCGCAGCGGTGGATGGAGTGGTGCGGTCGAACACCGCTGCTGGCGGCGGCATGCCGGTTCCTGGAGCGCAAGTTGCGTTGCGAAATTTGCAAACGGGACAACGGTACACCTCCACCGCGAACGGCGAAGGATTATTCCGGATTTTTCCGTTGGCGCCCGGACATTACGAGCTGAACGTGGAGGGCGCCGGGGCTGAGAGCTTTGTACTGCATGATCTTTTGCTGAGCGCAAATGAAGTCGTCACGCTTGAAATTTTGCTGGCAGCGACGGGCACAGCAGAAAGTGCTTCACGCCTTCCGCGCTTGCCCGAATTGGGCCCCGCGGTTACGGCGACTCCGCCAGCGACGGCGGGAACATATCGCGAACTGCGGCATCGGCTCGATTCCGATCCGGCTTACATTCAGGAGCTGGCGCCAGATTATCTGCCGCCGGTTGCCGATGTTTATAACGCTGTTCCTAACCGGTGGGCGCTTTCGCAGCCGGATTATCGGCGCTATCCGCAAGGCGGCGAATATATCTACACGCGGTCGCGCTGGTACGACCCTTTTAATCGCAACCGCTTTAAGGGTGACGAGCCCATTTGGCCCAAGGTGCTGGGGCAACAAACTTTTCTGAATACCACCGCGACGGCTGAATCTTTTTTTGACGGGCGGCGGGTGCCATCGCCGAGCAACGAAAGCTCCGCGCAGCCTGGCAGCAGCGCATTTTTCGGCCGGGGCGAACAGGCTTTCTTTGACCAGACGTTTCGCTTCGCGTTTGATCTGTTTCATGGCGATACCTCGTTCAAGCCAGTCGATTGGCGGATTCGAATCACTCCGGAAATCAGCTTGAACGACCTGGCGGTGCGGGAGCTGGGGATCATCAGTCCGGATGTGCGGGCGGGCACGAATCGCTTTGATACGCACGTGGGACTGCAGGAAGCGTTCGTGGAAGTGAAACTTCACGATTTGAGCTCCAATTACGATTTCGTTTCCGCGCGGGCTGGGATTCAGCAATTCAACGCGGACTTTCGCGGTTTTCTATTTGTGGATGAGCAACCCGGGCTTCGAATTTTCGGGGATTTGCATAGCGACCGCATTGAATACAACGCGGCGTATTTCAATCTGCTTGAGAAAGACACGAACAGCGGACTGAATACCGTTTTCGACCGGCGGCACCAGCAAGTCATGCTCGGCAATGTTTACCTGCAGGATTTCTTTTTCCCCGGGTATACGGCGGAATTTATTGGCGCGTTCAATAAAGATGATCCTAGTCTTCATTACGATGACAATGGTTTTTTGGTGCGCCCGGCGCCCATCGGCAGCGTCATCAATCAAGGGGTAGGGCCGATTCTCCATGGCATCCGCGTCGGATATTTGGGGTGGCTGGGCAGCGGACACATCGGGCGTGTGAATTTGACGCACGCGTTTTATCAGGCGCTGGGGGAAGATACTTTTAATCCGATTGCAGGTCGGCGCGTTACGGTTAACGCGCAGATGGCTGCGGTGGAACTTTCTTACGATCACGATTGGATCCGCTATCGCGTTTCCACTTTTTATACTTCGGGGGACGCCAACCCGCGTGACGGCCGCGCGCGTGGCTTCGATTCGATCGAGGATCTGCCAAATTTTGCCGGGGGCTTGTTTAGTTTTTGGAATCGCGAAGGGATTCGCCTGACTGGGTCAGATGTGTTAATCAAGTCGCCCGGCAGTTTGTTTCCGGGGGTGCGGGCCAGTCCGGAGGAAGGGCAGGCTAACTTCGTGAATCCGGGAATTTTTCTTGCCAATGCCGGTGCGGATTTTGATATCACGCCAAAGCTGAAGGGTTTTGCGAACGTAAACTTTTTGCGATTCGAACGCACCGAGCCGCTCGAGTATCTGCTGTTTCAAGCGCCAATTCACCACACCATCGGCACTGATTTAGGTGTTGGCGTCGAATATCGTCCGCCGCTTAGCGAAAATATTGTGCTTACTGGCGGGGCTGCGGCGCTGCAGCCGGGGCAAGGGTTTAAGGATATTTATACGGGGAGAACGCTGTTTTCAGTATTCGGTTCGGTGAGATTTACATTTTGAGAGAAATGTTTAATTCGAGCGGCGGTAATTTCGCTACGATCCGGCGTCGTGCGCCGGAATATGGCGGCGCGAATTTTCTTTTGTTGTTCAGTATGTCGGTCACGACGGCTTTTTTGTGGATGGCCGTGCGAGACAGAACGGTTTCTGTTTTGGCGCAGGATGCGGCTAACAATACCTCTGTAACGTTATCGGGGCTGCGCGGCCAGTCTCAGGAGGAAGCGCAACGAAAATCCGCGGGTTGCGTTTCTTGTCACACCGCTACCGACGAACCAACCATGCACCCGACAAAAACGGTGCAGCTGGCGTGTATTGATTGTCACGGTGGCGATGCTTCCGTGAGCGTGACTGTTGGAGTTGTTAGCAATTCTCCTGAATACAACGCGGTAAAAGAGAAAGCGCATGTGCATCCGAAAAACGCCATTTTTAAAAAGGGCACGGCTGTGCCTGAACGCGTCTTCACCGCGTGGCTGAATGAATCTTACGAATATATAAAATTTGTGAATCCCGGCGATTTGAGAGTAGCACCGGAGGCGTGCGGATCGAGCGGCTGCCACGCCAGCGAGACGCGCGCGGTGTCCACCAGCATGATGACGCATTCGGGGATGCTGTGGGGCGCGGCGCTATACAACAATGGCGGCTATCCGACGAAAAATACGCGCTTCGGCGAAAGTTATGACCGCAACGGCAAGCCCGAATCGATAAAAACTGTGCCGACGCCGACGGCGGAAGAAACTCGCTCGAAGGATGTAATTCCGGAGCTTGATCCTCTTTACCGCTGGGAAACTTCACAGCCGGGCAATGTGTTGCGAGTGTTCGAACGGGGCGGCCGCAAGAAAAGCGAAATTGGCAATCCGATCGCGGAAGAAAATCCGGGCAAGCCGGAGGACAAACTGAGCGATCGCGGATTTGGCACGGAGTTGCGGACCGATCCGGTATTTCTCGGGTTACAAAAAACGCGGCTGCTCGATCCGATCATGTCCCTGCCGGGGACCAACGATCATCCGGGCGATTACCGCTCCAGCGGGTGCTCTGCGTGCCACGTGATTTATGCCAATGATCGCGATGCGGCGCACTCCGGTGAGTACGCAAAATTTGGACATTCCGGGCTGAGTGCGTCGGTGGACGCGACTATTTCCAAAACCGAACGTGGTCATCCCATCAGGCACGCATTCACCCGATCCATTCCTTCGAGCCAATGCATGATTTGCCACATTCATCCGGGCACGAACATGGTCACGACCTATTTCGGGCTGACGTGGTGGGACAACGAAATCGATGGCGACAAAATGTACCCCGCGCAACAACGCAATCCTCGCGATGAACAACGCTACCAAGCGCTATTGCGCAATCCTGAAGGGGCCGCGGCGCGTGGGTTGTGGAACGACGATAAATTTCTGGAGCAAGTGGGGAGCCCGGAATTTAATTCGAAGCTGAAGACCACGCAGTTTGCGGACTTTCACGGACATGGCTGGGTATTTCGCGCGGTATTCAATCACGACCGCAAAGGCAATTGGCTGGACAAGGATGGAAAGCCGATCGCTTTTGAAGATCCTGAGCGCTTTTCAAAGGCCGTGCACCTGGCGGACATTCATCTGGAAAAAGGGATGCAGTGCAATGATTGCCATTTTGCGCAGGACAATCACGGCAACGGCAAAATTTACGGGGAACCGCGCGCGGCGGTAGAAATTGATTGCATCGATTGTCACGGCACGACTCGACAAAAAGCCACGCTGGTCACTTCCGGTCCGGCCGCACCTGAAACATTTTCCATAGTTAACGGTGCTCGGGTTCCGGATCGCGGCCGTCATCTGGATACGCTGCGTACGCCTTGGGGGCTGCGCCGTTTTGAATGGCGCGGCGACGCGCTGGTTCAACGCTCGATGTCTGATGAGCACAAAGAATGGGAAATTGTGCAAACCGCCGACAGCGTGACTCCCGGCAATGTGCACTTCAGCGAAAAATCTTTGCGGGCCAAGCTCATCAATAAAGATGGTGCGGTCGATTCGAACATGCCGAAGGACGATACGCACCTGGCGCACGGGAACAGCAACATGACGTGCTATGCATGCCATACATCGTGGACGCCGACGTGTTTTGGCTGCCACTTGCAAATGACCGCCAATGCAAGGCGGCCGATGCTGCACAACGAAGGATTGCTGACGCGCAATTACACCTCGTACAACTTTCAGGTGTTGCGCGACGACATTTATATGCTGGGCGTGGATGGCACGGTGACGGGGCATCGCATCGCGCCAGCACGCTCGAGTTGCGCGGTGCTGGTAAGTTCGCAGAATGCGAATCGGGAGTGGTTGTACTACACGCAGCAAACGATTTCGGCGGAAGGATTTTCTGGCCAGGCATACAGCACATTCGTTCCGCACACGGTGCGCGGCAAGGAAACCAAGCAGTGCAGCGACTGCCATGTGTCAGAAGCTAACGACAACAATGCGTGGATGGCGCAGCTTTTGTTGCAAGGCACGAATTTTATGAATTTCATGGGGCGGTATGTTTATGTGGCGACCGGAAAGGGCGGCATGGAAGCGGTTTCCGTCGCCGAGCATGATGAGCCGGAAGCCATCTACGGCAGCGATTTGCAACGGATCGCGTATCCCGAAAATTATAAAAAATTTGTGGCGCGGCATCGGGAACTCTCAGCAGCCACCGAACACGGCGGAAACATCCTGGATATTCAGGCGCGCGGAGAATACGCATACACCGCGAATGGAGCGGGTGGGTTGCGGGTTTATGACATCGCGAATATCGATAACAAGGGGTTTTCAGAGCGGGTGGTGACTGCGCCGGTGTCGCCAATCGGGCAGCGATTTTATGTGCCCACGAAAAATGCGGTGGCGGTGGCGTCGCCGTCCACGCTGGCGATCGATCCGCTGCGGCAGCGGCTACCGGAAAACGAAGAGCAAGCTATTCATTTGATGTATGGATTTCTCTACGTGGCCGACAAAGAGGAAGGCCTGGTTATTGTTGGCAATCCCGATCTGCATGCGAAGAGTGCCGGGGTGGGCACGCTTCTGGATGGCAATCCGGCGAATAATTTTCTCAAGCGGGCGTTGGCGTTCAATCCTGGAGGCGTTCTGACCGGGGCGCGACGCATTACGATTGCGGGCACGTACGCTTATATCGTCACGGACAAAAATTTGGTGGTTGTGAACCTTGACAAGCCATTGGAGCCGCGAGTCACGGCGACGATCGGGGCGCCGGATCTGGACGGGCCTGCAGCGATTGCGATTCAGTTTCGGTATGCATTCGTGGTGGATCGCCAAGGACTGAAAGTTCTGGATGTCACGGACCTTGGGCAACCGAAGGTAGTGGCGAACGCGCTGGTACCTTTGAGCGACGCGCGCAATATTTATGTAGCTCGCACTTATGCTTATGTTTCGGGCGGCAAAGAGGGCGTGGTGATTGTGGACGTGGAAAAGCCGGAAGTGCCGAAACTCGACCAGATGTTTACTGCCGGCGGGCAGCTCAATGACGTCAACGATGTGAAAATCGGAATGGTGGCCGCCAGTGCGTTCGCTTTCGTGGCTGATGGCAAAAATGGGCTGCGAGTGCTCGAAATTGTTTCCCCTTGGGATGATCCTGCGCATTTTTCGGGGTTCAGCCCGCGGCCCACTCCGAAGCTCATCGCGACGGCGCGCACCCGAGGTCCGGCGCTGGCTATATCGAAAGGAATTGATCGTGACCGGGCGGTGGACGAATCGGGGAACCAGTTGGCGGTATTTGGTCGGCGGGGTGCCCGGCCGCTGAACGGCGCTGAAACGCGCTCGCTGTACCTTCATGCTGGTGCGAGGGCCCCGTATACCGTCAAGGACAACCCTGGAAACGGGGTGGAGTCTCACGGTGAGACGCTGCCTCCCAGCCTGTGGATAACTCAGTTGCGCCAGTTTCTTTTGCCATAGGGGACTAGGAGGCCACCGGTCCTGTCTCCATCGATTGCTTGTTTCGCTTTACTTTTGCCTGTCAGTATCTCGAAGCAATCGCTGGCCTTGGCAGTCCGAGGCTGTACCAAAATGGTTCATCTCCCTTCCTTTGTGCCATTTACCAGTGCGCCGCATCTAACAGAATGTTCACATTGCGTTCAATCTTTTTACGCATAGCACCTATCAGAATTATTCGTGATGGTAGTGCTTGAAATAACGATATCCTTGAAATGCAAGGCGCCTTAGCCGACTGGCGAGGCAGCGGTTCTTCCCAAGTAGAAGGAGTACTAGAACATGCAGAAACAGTATCTTTTGGCGAGTGACTTCGACCAAACCCTTAGCTTTAACGACTCAGGTGTGGTGCTGAGCGAATTGATCGGTTTTCACGGTTTCCATGACAAGGTATCCGGCCTATCGCACATGAACCTGGTGCAGCAGGGCGCCGAACTGAGCTACCTGATCTTGCACGACCCGGAGTTTCGGCATGTGCGGCGCTCGCACCTGGTTGAGACCGGCAAGCGAATTCGGCTGAAACACAATGTCGCGCTGTTTGCGCGCGCGCTGGACACGCTGGCGGATGGCTACAATTTTCATTTCAACGTGATTTCTGCGGCGCCGCAGGAGATTATCCAGTCCGCGCTGGAGGGCATCGTACCTGCAGACCACATCTTCGGCACGCGTTTTCGTTACAACGAAGAGACCGGCGAAGTGGAATCGATCATTCGCGCAACTGCCGGCTGGGGCAAAATTACGGTGCTGGAAGAAATTCGCGCGTCGCTGGGGATCAGCCACGACAACATCATCTATATGGGCGACGGCAGCTCGGATTTGCCAGTGATGATGCACGTGAATCAACACGACGGCTTAACCATCGCCGTGTCGGAGGCGAAATTCATCACGCGCATCGCGCAACGTACGGTGCTGAGCGATAACACCATGAGCGTGTTGGTGCCAGTGCTGGAGGAAGTGCTGCGCTGGGACTCAGTGAAGATTCGGCGGTTCTTCACCGCCAGTGGATTGATGCTTCGCGAGTGGGATAAAACTCGCACCGACATGCTGACGATTCAGGAGTCAACGGAGCACGTGACGGCTTCGGCCGTCACCACTCACTAAAGCTCGACAATTTCCAAATTGGTCCAATTTTGATCATATTGGGGCTCATATTTTCGGGCTTCATGGGTCATCGCCGCGTAGAGATCTAAAGTCTTTACGCTGTCTCACGGTGTGAGTGGCCCAAAACTTATTTGTTACCCACCTGTAACTCAATTTTGTCGTAGAATTCCCGCACTGAAATCTTGAGTTGGTGCATCCAATGCCTGCGTGAGATTGCGGGCATTCGTTGTCCGCCAGGGGAGCTGGAGTGAGCGAGCCTAACCTCGATCTTCTAAGTATCAATACCATCCGAACTTTATCGATGGACGCGGTGCAGGCCGCCAATTCCGGACACCCGGGCACGCCTATGGCGCTGGCGCCGTTGGCTTACACGCTGTGGCAAAAATATTTGCGTTACGACCCCAACGATCCGATATGGCCGGATCGCGACCGGTTTGTGCTTTCGAATGGGCACGCGTCGATGCTTTTGTATTCGCTGCTGCATCTCGCGCAGGTGCGGGCGGTCGATGCCAACGATAAAGTCTTGAGCTCGATGGCGCTTACGATCGACGACCTGAAAAAATTCCGCCAGATCGACAGCAAAACTCCCGGGCACCCTGAATACCGCATGACCACTGGAGTTGAAACTACCACCGGGCCGCTGGGGCAAGGGGTGGCCAACAGCGTGGGAATGGCCATGGCGCGATGGTGGCTAGCCTCGTATTTCAATAAGCCACGATTCGAATTATTTAATTACGACGTGTACGCGATCTGCGGCGACGGCGACATGATGGAAGGAATTTCCGGTGAAGCGGCTTCATTGGCCGGCCATCATAAGTTGTCCAATCTGTGTTGGCTGTACGACAACAACCACATCACCATCGAGGGCAACACCAGCCTAGCGTTCAGCGAAGATGTGGGCACGCGTTTCAAAGGTTACGGCTGGAACGTGGAACATGTGACGGACGCCAACGACACTGTGGCGCTGTCGAAGGCGCTGGATGTTTTCCGCAACACCACAGATAAACCAACGCTGATTATCGTGGATAGCCACATTGGCTGGGGCTCGCCACACCGGCAGGACACCAAGGAAGCTCACGGCGAAGCGCTAGGAGAGGAAGAAGTCGCGCTGACCAAGAAATTCTATGGCTGGCCGCCGGACGCAAAATTCCTAGTACCCGATGGGGTCTACGATCAATTTAAAAAAGGTATCGGCAAGCGCGGGGGAGACGTCCGCAACGCCTGGGTAAAACAATTTGAGTCGTACAAGACCGAATTTCCCGCACTAGCTGAAGATTTGAACAAAATGCTGCACCACGCCTTGCCGGACGGTTGGGATAAGGACATGCCAACTTTTCCAGCGGATGCCAAGGGCCTGGCCACGCGTGACTCCTCCGGCAAAGTAATCAATGTGATGGCTAAGAACGTACCTTGGTTCATGGGCGGAGCGGCCGATCTTTATCCGTCGACTAAGACGCGCTTAACCTTTGATGGGGCAGGAGAATTCGAAGCGGCGACTCGCAGCGGACGCAACATGCATTTCGGTATTCGCGAGCACGCCATGGCAGCCATCGCCAATGGCATGGTGCTGTGCAAGATTCGTACGTTTGCCTCGACGTTTTTCATTTTTACCGATTACTGCAAGCCGGCGATCCGGCTCAGCGCCATCATGGAAGTGCCGGTTATCTATATTTTCACGCACGATTCGATTGGCGTTGGCGAAGATGGACCTACGCACCAGCCCATCGAACAATTAATTACGCTGCGCGCAGTGCCGGGGCTGGTATTACTGCGTCCGGCGGATGCTAACGAAGTTGTCGAAGCTTGGCGAGTAATCATGCAGTTAAAGAAAGAACCCGCGGTGCTGGTGCTGACTCGACAGGCGCTACCTACCATCGATCGCACCAAATACGCCGCCGCGGCGGGGGTTGCAAAAGGCGCGTACATCCTGGCTGATGCACAGGGCGGCAAGCCGGAAGCGATTCTGATGGCCACCGGGAGCGAAGTGTCCCTGTGTCTTTCTGCTTATGAAACGCTGACCAGCCAAGGGGTAAAAGTGCGCGTTGTGAGCATGCCGTCGTGGGATATTTTTGAGCATCAGTCGCGTGGATATCGCGACAGCGTGTTACCGCCCGATGTCAGTGCGCGAGTCTCAGTGGAACAGGCGTCCATTGTGGGGTGGGATCGCTACGTAGGCTCGAAGGGCAAAATCATCGGGATGCACACGTTTGGGGCGTCGGCACCTTTGAAGGAACTGCAAAAGAAGTTTGGTTTCCAACCCGATGCGGTGGTGGCAGCTGTGAAGGAAGTAATCGGAAAGTGAGCGGCAATGAAAATTGTCATTGGTTCTGACCACGCAGGATTCCAGCTAAAAGTTGCCATCGGGGACTTGCTGCGATCAATGAACCAGGAAGTGCTGGACGTAGGAGCATTCAACGAAAATCCTTCCGACTATCCGGACTTTGCAGAGGCCGTGGGCAAGGCAATACTCGATCACAAAGCTGAACGCGGCGTGCTGATCTGCGGCAGTGGTGTAGGGGCGAGCGTGGCGGCTAATAAATTAACGGGTATACGCGCAGCAGTGTGTCACGACAGCTATTCTGCACATCAGGGCGTCGAGCACGACGACATGAATGTGCTGGTGCTCGGCTCGCGCATCATCGGCGTGAAGCTGGCGGAGGACCTGGTGAAGGCTTACCTATCCGCTAAGTTTACGAACGAAGACCGGCATGTCCGGCGGTTGGCCAAGATAAAAGCTTTGGAATCGAAGTTTGTTACTTCCAGTAGTTCCGCGGGGTAACTAGCCCAAAAGGCGCGGGAAGCGGCGCAGGCGTACAATAAGAGCTGAAGGAAGTTAGAAGGAGAGTTGCAAATGACCACCTCCGTGAAGACTAGCGATACGGAAGTTAGCAAGAGCGGTAAGAATCCCTTGAAGGGATTACTCGATTTTGGGCAGTCGCCATGGATGGACTATATCCGCAGAGATTTGCTTACCAGCGGCGAGCTGAAAAGATTGATACACGACGACGGGCTGCGGGGCATGACCTCCAACCCGTCGATATTTGCGAAAGCCATTTCCAGCAGCAATTTTTACTCCGATATTTTAGATTCCGCGGATGCCAAGAAGCTGAATGCCACGCAGGTTTATGAAAAGATCGCGATACGCGACGTTCAGGATGCCGCCGATATTTTCCGGCCGGTATATGACGAAAGCCGCCATCGCGATGGCTATGTCAGCCTGGAGGTTTCCCCCACGCTGGCTCTCGAACGGGATAAAACGCTCGAGGAAGCGAGACGCTTGTGGAACATGGTGAATCGCCCCAATGTGATGATCAAGGTGCCGGGGACGAAAGAATGCGTGCCGGCGATCCGGCAGCTTCTGGAAGAAGGCATCAATATCAACATCACGCTGCTCTTCGCGCAGTCGGCTTACGAACAGGTGGCGGAGGCATTTATTGCGGCACTGGAAGCCCGAGCGGCAAAGAATCAGGACCTCGCGCACATCGCCAGCGTGGCGAGTTTCTTCGTTAGCCGCATCGATACTTTGGCGGACAACCTGATCGACGAGAAATTAAAGTCTGCTACCGATCCAAGTCAAAAAGCTTTGCTGAATGGCTTGAAAGGAAAAGTGGCTATCGCCAACGCCAAAGTCACTTATAAAAAGTATCAGGAGCTTTTCAGCGGGCCGCGATGGAACGCGCTGAAGGCTAAGGGTGCACAGACGCAGCGGTTGCTGTGGGCCAGCACCAGCACGAAGAACAAAGCTTACAGAGATGTGATTTATGTGGAGGAATTGATCGGGGCCGACACGGTGGACACCATTCCCCCAGCAACTTTCGATGCTTTTCGCGATCACGGAAAACTGCGACCCAGCCTGACGGAAAATGTCGACCAGGCGGTCAAAACCATGTCTGACCTGCAAAAGGCCGGCATCTCCATGAAGGAAATTACCGACAAACTGCTGGTCGACGGAATAAAACTTTTCGCCGACGCGTTTACGGAGCTTCTGGAGGCCACCGGGAAGTCCGCTGGCGTGCGCGCGTGAGTCTAAATCGGCAGACCTACAAACTGCCGGGTTCTCTTTCCGGGCCTTTTGCCGCCGCGCGAGACGATTGGAAAAAGAACGAAAAGGTGCGCCGCCTTTGGCAGCGCGATGCTTCGCTGTGGACCAGCACTGACGAAAACAAGTGGCTGGACTGGCTGGGGATCACCGAGGAGCAACTCGCGCACCTTTCCACTTTGCAGGGAATTGCCGCGGACCTAAAACAGGCCGGATTTAAGCATGCTCTACTTCTGGGCATGGGAGGCTCCAGCCTGTGTCCGGAAGTACTGCGGATGACGTTTGGGAAAATCGACGGGCATCCGGAGTTGCATGTGCTGGATTCCACCGATCCTGCACAGATCAAGGCCATCGAAAGCAAAGTCGATCTCTCCAGCACGGTATGTATCGTCTCCAGCAAATCCGGGAGCACGCTCGAACCCAACATTTACAAGCAATATTTCTTCGAGCGGGTGAAAGAAAAAGTGGGCGAGGGCGAAGTTGGCAAGCGCTTCATCGCGATTACCGATCCTGGGTCGAAAATGCAGGAAGTGGCGGAGCGCGATAAATTCCGCAAAATCTTCATGGGCGTGCCGGGGATTGGAGGGCGATATTCCGCGCTCTCAAATTTCGGGATGGTTCCCGCGGCGATCATGGGGATCGATGTTGCGAAATTTCTTAGGAACACCGCGGAGATGGTGAAGGCGTGCGGCGCGGCCGTCCCAGCGGATTCGAACCCCGGTGCACTGCTGGGGATGGTTCTCGGGGTGGCGGCGAATCACGGCAGGGATAAGGTGACCATCGTTGCGTCGCCTGGAATTCACGATCTTGGAGCCTGGCTGGAACAACTGCTGGCTGAATCCACAGGCAAAGTGGGGAAGGGCATTATTCCTGTGGACCGTGAGCCACTGGCAAATCCCGACATCTATGGGAACGATCGGGTGTTCGCCTATCTGAGATTGGAAACGGCTCCGGATAAATCGCAGGATACCGCGATTGACGCTTTGGAGGCCGCTGGACATCCAGTGGTGCGCATCACCGTCGATAATATTTACAACCTTGGGCAGGAGTTTTTCCGCTGGGAAATTGCCACCGCAGTCGCAGGTGCCATCATTGGCATCAACGCGTTCAACCAGCCGGATGTGGAAGCCAGCAAGATCGAAACGAAAAAATTAACCAGTGAGTACGAAAAATCAGGCAAGTTGCCGGATGAAAGCCCGTTCTTTGGCGGCGACGGCGTCAAGCTGTACGCCGACGAAAAAAATATCGAAGTCCTCAAGGGAAAGCCGCGGCTCGCGGAAGTTTTGAAAGCGCATCTCGGGAGGCTGCACGCCGGCGATTACTTCGCGGTGCTCGGGTACATCACGATGAATGAGGCCAATGAGAAAGCGCTGCAGGGCATACGCCTTCCTATTCGCGACCGGAAAAAAGTTGCTACGGTGCTTGGCTTTGGCCCGCGCTTCCTGCATTCCACGGGTCAGGCTTATAAGGGCGGCCCGAACAGTGGTGTGTTTCTGCAGATCACCTGCGATGACGCGGTCGATCTTCCTGTACCGGGGCAAAAATATTCTTTTGGGGTCGTGAAAGCCGCGCAAGCGCGTGGCGATTTTGCGGTGCTGGCCGAGCGCGGGCGCAGAGCGTTACGGGTGCATCTCGGTAAAGACGTGGCTGCCGGGCTGGCTACATTGACGAAGGCGGTGAAGCAGGCCATCGGCTAATTGAACGGTTTGCTTTGCACAGCTTCAGGTAAAAATAGCGGAGGGCGAGAAGATGCAGCTTGGCATGATCGGGCTGGGAAGAATGGGCGCCAACATGGTGCGCCGGCTGGTGAAAAACGGCCACCAGTGCGTGGTGTATGACCGGACTCCTGACACGGTAAAGAAACTTGCCAGCGACGGCGCGACGGGCAGCAACTCGCTGGACGAATTCGTGAAGAAACTAGAGAAGCCTCGCGCGATCTGGCTGATGGTTCCCGCGGGAGTGGTGGATGCCACGCTTCGCGATCTGGTCCCAAAGCTCGAAAAAGACGACATCCTGATTGATGGAGGAAACTCCTACTACATCGACGATATTCGTCGCGCGAAGGAACTGTCCGCAAAAGGCTTGCACTATGTGGATGTCGGCACGAGCGGCGGGGTCTGGGGGCTGGAGCGCGGCTACTGCCAGATGATTGGCGGCGAAAATGATGTTGTGAAACATATTGATCCCATTTTCAAAACTCTGGCGCCGGGCCGCGGAAATATTGACCGGACGCCCGGGCGCGAAAAAGCAACTGGCACCGCGGAAGAAGGCTACCTGCATTGCGGGCCATCGGGCGCGGGCCATTTCGTGAAAATGGTTCACAACGGAATCGAGTACGGCTTGATGGCGGCTTACGCGGAAGGCTTGAATATTTTGAAGCACGCTAATGTGGGCAAATCGCATCGCGAAACTGACGCGGAGACGGCGCCGTTGCGAAACGCGGAGCACTATCAATACGACTTCAATCTCGCGGACGTCACGGAAGTTTGGCGCCGCGGTAGTGTGGTGGCTTCGTGGTTGCTGGACTTAACCGCGATTTCATTGCTGGATAAGCCGAACCTGGAGGGTTTTTCAGGGCGGGTGTCCGATTCTGGCGAAGGCCGCTGGACTATTATTGCTGCTATCGAGTCCACCACTCCGGCCCCGGTGCTTAGCGCGGCGCTGTATCAGCGCTTTTCGTCTCAGGGTGAAGATGAGTTCGCCGGTAAAATTTTGTCCGCGATGCGATATCAATTCGGCGGGCACGTTGAGAAAAAGGCAGCTAAATAACATTTTGACGTCGCAGCAGCAATCGCAAACCAAAAGGCAGGCCCCTTTCATGAGCGAGAATCATCTGGATCCCAACCCCGTCGGGGCGCCCTGCGTCATGGTGATTTTTGGTGCCAGCGGCGACTTAACCAAGCGCAAATTAATTCCCGCGCTTTGCAACTTGGCGAGCGACGGGCTGCTCTCCAAACAATTCGCCATCGTGGGTTTTGCAGCCAACGATTTCACTACCGAAACGTTTCGCAAGATGTTGACGGACGAGATTCCCAAGTATTCAGGTTCGCCGATTGAGCAGAAACTTTGGAATTGGTTTACCGAGCGGATTTACTACGTAAAAGGCGATTTTAATGATGCGCAGTCGTACCAGCGCCTTAAGGAACAAATCGAAGATGCCGAGAAAAAGCAAAATACACTCGCTAACAAGTTTTTCTATCTGGCGGTTGCACCGAGATTTTTCTCACCGATTGTCAAACAACTAGGGGAAGCCGGCCTCACAAAAGAAAATGGGCACTGGGCTCGCGTGATTGTCGAGAAACCATTTGGCCATGATCTGGAATCCGCGAAACAACTGAACCAGGATTTGAAGCAGGTGCTCACCGAAAATCAGATTTATCGCATCGATCATTACCTTGGAAAAGAGACCGTGCAAAATCTGATGGTCTTCCGTTTCTCCAATAACATTATCGAGCCGCTATGGAATCGCAATTACGTTGACCACGTGCAAATCACCGCCGCGGAAACGGTTGGCGTGGAACATCGCGGCAGCTTTTACGAAACGGCCGGCGCGCTTCGCGACATGGTGCCCAATCATCTCTTTCAGTTGCTGACGATGACGGCCATGGAGCCGCCCATTTCCTTTGACGCCGACGAAGTTCGCAACAAACAGGCTGAGGTTCTTCACGCGATTCAGCCATTCGGTCCGGAGGAAGTTCTAACTTGCATGGTCCGCGGTCAATATGGCGAGGGCACGGTTGACGGGCAGCGGGTTGTTGGGTATCGCAGCGAGCCGGACGTGGCGCGTGATTCGAACACCGAAACATTTGTGGCTTTGAAACTGCACATCGATAATTGGCGCTGGGCCGGCGTGCCGTTTTATTTGCGGACGGGCAAGCGCCTGGAGCGGCGTGAAACTGAAGTGGTAATCCAATTCCGGCGCACGCCGTTTGTGCTGTTTCGCAACACCAGCGTACGTAATCTTGAAACCAACCGATTGGTTGTTCACATCCAACCTGACGAGGGCATCTCTTTAAGCTTTGGCGCCAAAGTTCCGGGATCCATCATGAAACTGGGACTGGTAAACATGGATTTTGATTACGCTACTTATTTTGGCTCGGAACACAGCACCGGATACGAGCGGCTGTTGCGCGATTGCATGGTGGGCGACGCCACGCTTTTTCAGCGCGCCGACATGGTCGAGGCGGGATGGAGCGTGATTCAACCCATTCTCGATGTCTGGCGCGCTTTGCCCGCGCGCGATTTTCCGAATTACGCGGCAGGATCGTGGGGACCGCGCGAAGCCGCGGAACTGTTGATACGCGACGGGCGCGAATGGCACGACGCGGATAACGAAGGTCTAGGGAGACGCAATCGTACTCACGAACGCACTAACACAGCCGACCGTGTGGAAATCGCCTGATGCCAGCCGCCGCGCAACAACGTGAAGTTTATATCCTGAAGGACAACCCTGCGATCGCCAGGCGCGCGGCGGAAGAGTTTGTAAAGATGGCACAATCTGCGGTTAGTCGCAACGGAACTTTCAGCGTCGCGTTGTCAGGAGGCTCGACGCCAAAATTACTTTATTCCCTGTTGGCCACTGACGCGGCGCTGCGAGCCAAGGTTCCCTGGGATAAAATGCAGTTGTTCTTCGGGGACGAACGCCACGTGGGACCGGACGACGCTCAGAGCAATTTTAAGATGGCCTCGGAAAGCATGATTGCCAAGGTTCCGCTCAAACCGGAGCAGGTGCATCGGATGAAGGGCGAATATCCGGACGCCGAGCGGGCTGCCAAGGAGTACGAGCAGGAGTTGCGCCAACATTTCCATCTCAAAGGCGCGGAGATGCCTCGATTAGATCTGGTTTTGGCGGGCATGGGCGATGAAGGACACACGCTCTCGCTGTTTCCAGGAACGAAAGCGCTGCATGCCGAGGGGCGCGCGGTGGTTCGCAACTGGGTGGGCAAACTGTATACCGAACGCATTACCATGACGGCGGCGGCAGCCAACAATGCGGAGATGATTCTTTTCATGGTGGCGGGCAAAGAAAAAACGTTGGCGCTGAAAGCGGTGCTCGAAGGTCCATACGAACCGGAACAGTTGCCGGCGCAACTGCTGAAGCCCACTAACGGGAAATTACTGTGGCTGGTCGACGAAGCCGCAGGCAATATGCTTTCTAACGCTATTCGAGAATAAACAGGAGAACGATATGGCCACGAGCACAAGCACCGGGAAAATCGAAACCTATTTGGGAGCCAAAGCGGAATCACTCTTGGGATTTAATTCACCGAAAATTTCAAAGGATCGCTTGCATTTGCCTGGACCCGATTTCGTCGATCGCATCTGGGCGATTTCGGATCGCAATATTCGTGTGCTGACCAATCTGCAGCGGATGTTTGGCCGCGGTCGGCTGGCGAATACCGGTTATCTGTCCATTTTGCCGGTCGACCAGGGCATTGAACATTCGGCCGGAGCGAGCTTTGCAAAAAACCCGGATTATTTCGATGCGGAAAATATCGTCAAGCTGGCCATGGAAGGCGAATGCAACGCGGTGGCCTCGACTTTCGGCGTGCTCGGCGCGGTGGCGCGCAAATATGCTCACAAGATTCCCTTCATTGTGAAAATGAACCATAACGAGTTGCTGACTTATCCCAATAAGGCTGATCAGATTTTCTTTGGGACGGTAAAGGAAGCTCACGAGATGGGCGCCGCGGCCGTAGGCGCCACGATTTATTTTGGCTCGGAGCAAAGCGGACGGCAGATCGTGGAGGTCAGCCAGGCGTTCGCTGCTGCGCATGAACTGGGTATGGCGACGGTTTTGTGGTGCTACCTGCGCAACAACGCGTTTAAGAAGGATAAGGATTATCATCTCTCCGCGGACCTCACCGGCCAGGCCAACCATCTGGGTGTAACGATTCAGGCGGATATCATCAAGCAAAAGCTGCCCGAAAATAATGGCGGCTACGCAGCGCTGAACATGGGCGACTCCAGCTACGGGAAATTTGATAAGCGCATCTATACCGAGCTCTCCAGCGATCATCCGATTGATCTGTGCCGCTACCAGGTGGCTAACTGCTTTATGGGACGCTCAGGGCTGATCAACAGTGGCGGCGCATCGGGGGCAAATGATTTTGAAGAAGCGGTGACGACCGCGGTAATCAATAAGCGCGCCGGCGGAACGGGGCTCATCTCCGGCAGAAAAGCCTTCCAGCGTCCGATGAAAGAAGGAGTGCAGTTGTTGAACGCCATTCAGGATGTTTATCTCAGCTCGGAAGTCACGGTCGCGTAAGCAAATCGCGGTGGCGAGTATTGTTTCTGAGAAATAGTTGATCGTTCGGTCGCCGCGAATCATCAAGAGTTCTGGCAACGCCGGCGCAATTATTCCATGACAATTTGTTTTCCATAAGTGGTCCATTCACACAGCGGGTAAATGACCGGGAGGTGAAATGTCCAACCGCCTGCAAGGCAAAGTTGTAGCCATCACCGGAGGCAATCAAGGTATTGGGCTGGGGATCGCGCAGCGTTTTGTGCAAGAGGGCGCCGCTGTTTCCATCTGTTATTTGTCGGACAAGCCCGGAACGGAAAAAGTTGTCGAGAGTCTTCGCGCGAACGGAGCTAAAGCCATTGCGATCCAGGCCGATGTCTCCAAGATTGCGGACGGGCAGCGCTTTGTGGCCGAAACTGCGCAGCAACTGGGCGAAATCGATGTGCTCATCAACAACGCGGGCGTAGAAAAGCGCGCTGAATTCTGGAACGTTACGGAAGCCGATTACGATTTCGTTCTGAACGTAAATTTAAAGGGATTGTTTTTTATCACGCAAGCGTTTGTTAGACATCAGATGCAGGCTAAGGCTGGCGGCAAGATTATTAACTTGAGTTCTGTTCACGAAGAGCTGCCGTTCCCGCATTTCTCCACTTATTGCGCCAGGAAGGGTGGAGTGAAAATGTTGACGCGCGATCTGTCGATTGAGCTGGCGCCACTGGGCATCACTATAAATTCCATTGCGCCGGGCGCGATCGAAACGCCTATCAATACAGCGCTGTTGAATGATCCCGTAAAGCTGAAGGCCTTGCTTGAAAATATTCCGCTCAAGCGGCTTGGGAAGCCGGGGGATGTGGCTTCCGTCGCGGTTTTTCTAGCCTCGGACGAATCGAGCTATATGACCGGCACTACAGTTTTTGTTGATGGCGGCTTGCTGTGGAATTATCAGGAGCAGTAACGCTCACGCTCGCGAGGCACGCATGACCACTGCAAGTCCTCAAAAACCGGTACGGCTGGTTATCGCTGATGTCGACGGCACGCTGGTCACGCAAGAAAAAATCCTGACGCAGCGAGCCGTTCAAGCTGTTATGGCGTTGCGAGGTGCGGGTATCAAGTTCGCGGTGACCAGCGGCCGCCCACCGCGGGGCATGGCTATGCTGATCGATCCGCTGAAAATCGATCAGCCCCTGGCGGCTTTTAACGGCGGCGTTATCACCAAGCCTGATCTGACTACCATCGTGCGTGAAAATTTTCTGCCACGCGCCATGGTTGAAAAAGTCATCAAAATAATTCTCGACCATAAACTGGATGTCTGGGTTTACACCGGGAGCGACTGGTATGTGCGTGACGCGAATGCGCCGCACGTGGCGCGCGAGCAATGGACAGTAAAATTTCCGCCGGTGGTGGTGCCTAGTTTTGACGACCATTTGGAAAACGTTGCGAAAGTTGTAGGCGTCAGCGACGACCTTGAGGCGGTGCAGCGCTGCGAAAAAGACACACAGGAAGCGTGCGGCAACCGGGCTTCGGCGGCGCGCTCACAGCCGTATTACCTGGACGTGACGCATCCCAAAGCGAATAAGGGCGAGGTGGTGCTGGCGATGTCCGATCTTTTGCAGACGCCGGTGGACCAAATCGCAACGATCGGCGACATGCCTAACGATGTTTTGATGTTTCGCAAAAGCGGCGTCAGCATCGCCATGGGCAATGCCAGCCCGGAAGTGCAGAAATCCGCGACTTACGTCACCGCTTCAAATGAACAGGAAGGTTTTGCCGAGGCGATGGAAAAATTCGTATTGCAAAAACATTCTGCTACTTAGGGCCACGGCTTAATCCAACTTAGGGTAACAATCCGTCCTTCAAGCCCGAGCGAGTTTCGCGCCTTTGGCGGCCTGCAGCAGCTTTCTGACGTTGTCAGCGATGTTCCCATCCCCAAAAACGGCATTCCCCGCCACCAGCAATTCAGCTCCAGCGCGCACCACATCCGCGACAGTGTCCAGAGCGATGCCGCCGTCAACTTCGATCCTGAAATTCAGCCCGAGCTTCGCCCGAGTGTTGGCAAGCGACTCGATTTTCCGAAGCGCGCCGCGAATAAATTTCTGTCCGCCAAAACCCGGATTCACAGACATCACCAAGACGTGGTGAACGATGTCCAGCACTTCATTGAGCATGGACACCGGGGTGGCCGGATTGATCACCACGCCTGGTTGGCAGCCGTGCAGGTCGATGAGATGCAGGGTTCGGTCCAGATGCACGCACGCTTCCTGATGCACGGAGATCCAGGTCGCGCCGGCTTCCGCGAACGCGGGAATCAGCTCGTCGGGATTTTCGATCATCAAGTGGCAATCGAAGATTGCAGCGGGAATGGCGGCGCGGAGTGACTTAACTACCGGCGGACCAATGGTAATATTCGGCACGAAGTGGCCGTCCATGACGTCGACGTGCAGCAGCGAGCCGCCGGCTTCCAGCGCAGCCTTGGCATCCACGGCGAGTTGCGCGAAATTGGCCGACAATATTGAGGGGACTAGCTCTATTTTGGGCAACGCAGCGCTCCTGCAGCAGTGACTCCACAGATTATACGCAACTCTACCAAGGTATCGTGCACCGCTTCATGCTGCTTTCTTGCGCCATCTCCAAAATGCGCATCACGTCCAAGGCATATTCGGGGCTTACCGCCGGATTCGCGCGGCCCAGAAGCGCGTCTCGCACATTGGCGTAGTAATCGCGGTAATCACAGGTCGAAGACGGCACACTGCGCTTGGTCAGTACGTCGTTCTCCATGGTGGTGAGGACGCCCCAATCTTCCTCCGGTTCGCCGCCCCAGGGGCCATTTTGGGGAACGAATCCACGGCGCAAATTTATTTCTTGCGGATCGAAAGTCTGCTTGAAAAATGAGCCGCAAGTGCCATGCAAGACGAATCTGGGGCGCGGCGCGACCGCCAGCATCGTCGAACGCAGCACCGCGCGCCTGGCCGCGGGATAGTGAAGCATTATGTCGAAGGCATCATCGACCACCGCGACAGGGCGTTCCAGACGCACATCCGCGGTGACCGCTTGCGGGAGGCCGAAGAGCACCAGCGCGTGATCGATCAGGTGCGGCGCTATGTCGAATAAAATTCCACTGCCTGGGCCGACACGTTCGCGCCAGGCACCAGGCTTCAAATCAGGCCGGAAGCGATCGTAGTTTGTTTCGAAACGAACAATTCGACCCAAGGTGCCTTCCGAAACAATCTGGCGTATGGCTTGAAAGTCTCCGTCGTAGCGGCGGTTTTGATAAACAGTAATCAATCCCTTACATTTTCGCGCCAGCTCGACTAGTTCGGTGGCTTCTTTGAGTGTGGTTGCGAATGGTTTGTCTACTACGACGTCGCGTCCGGCTTCCAGGCATTGGCGGGCGATTGGAGCATGAGTGTCGTTCGGGGTGGCGATGACCACAAGCCGAATGTCGCTGATATCCAGGAGTTCTTTGACGCTGCGCACCACTCGTACGTCAGGATACTTTTCCGCCGCTTCGTTTCCGTGCCGTTGGAGAATCGCCGCTAGCCGCAATCCTGGCGTGGCGCGAATTACCTGGGCATGAAATGCGCGGCCCGCTAAACCAAAGCCGATCAAACCGACATCAATCATGGTATTTCCGTCCCAGGACAAATTTTACTTCAGCAACTCGCGATAGATGTCACCGTTAGCCTACGACGGACCACAGTCTCATTGCCCGCAGGCTTTACCTCGCGCAAAATGACAACGCGCATGTCGACAGCCCCCACCACTGCCATCGAAGCTCGCCATCTCGGGTTAGTTCACGCAGCGCTTTTTGTGGGCTTCGTAATCAGCGGCATGGTAGCCACCATCCTCGGCCCCAGCCTTCCCACTTTCATCGGGCGGTGGACGCTAGACGATACGCAAGCCGGCTTATTTTTTACCACGCAATTTACGGGGTCGATGCTGGGAGTGTTGCTCTCGAGCGCGATTCTTTCGACGCGCGGCTATCGCGACGCGCTGGTGTTGGGCTTTTTCATGATGGCCGCGGGAGTTGCCGGACTGAACAGCGGCAGCCAGTACATCGCGTTGCTGGCAACTGCGTTGTACGGCTTTGGTTTCGGGATCGCCATTCCGGCCACGAATCTGTGCATCGCGGAAATTTCTGGGGCGCGACGAGCGGCGGCGCTGAATTTAGTAAATATGGCTTGGGGAATCGGCGCCATTGCCTGCCCAGTTCTGCTGTTGGCCGGACTTAGAACTAACCGGTTCACTACAGTTTTGCTTTCCATCGCGGCCAGCGCACTGCTGCTGAGCATTTTTTTTGTAGGCATGAAATTCGAAAACCTGCCTGCAAAACCCTCCAGCGGCGTTACGACGGAACACAAAGTAACTCCCGCGCACCCCTTCCACGTTCCTGTGGCGCTAGCACTGCTCTTTTATTTATACATTGGCACTGAAAACGGCATTTCGGGATGGGCAGCCGAGCAGGCTCATCGAGTTGGTGCGGGATACGCCTCCGCGGTGATGCCGATGTTTTTCTGGGCCGGGCTATTATCGGGCCGCGGGTTGTCGGCGTTGATCCTCGCGAGAGTCAAAGAAAGCTGGCTAGTAATTACCGGTCTGCTGCTTTCGGCGATGGGGACGACGTTGCTGCTACTTGCCGGCACGCGCTTGCAGGTAATTCTTGGCGTGGTGTTGGCTGGATTTGGCCTGGCCAGCGTCTATCCCATTTTTATTTCGTGGCTTGCAAAATGGTATGGCGAACGGGCTCGTCGACTGGGGGGAGTGATGTTTTCGCTGGGATCCTTGGGCGGAGCGAGTATCCCGTGGCTGGTGGGATTTGTTTCGCAACGGGCAAACAGTTTGCGAGTGGGATTGTTGGTTCCGCTGGTTGGAAGCATGGCGATGATCGTGCTGGTGGCGGTATTGCGCCGGAGAATCGCCGCCTGAGGTATTCTTTCCCGGTGCCGCCCGTGCCGAAGTTCTCCTCGCAACGCTCGCCGACCACCGGCCTGCTGTTGGGCTTGATCATTACGCTGGCCGCGGTACTCGCCTATGCATCGTATATAACCGTGCAGCTTTCCGGTTTGCGGCGACTGCAGAGCGACATGGTCGACCGCAATCGCAAAGATTCCCTGCAGCTTCTTCGTATTCAAAATGATTTGAATTCGATCGCGCTGGCGATGCGGGACATGCTGGACGCCACCGAGCCTTATCCGCTCACTGCGTGGGCCGCGCAGTTCGATCGCATTCATGCGGATCTGGATGCCGGATTGAAACTTGAAGAACAATTTGCCGGCGCGAATCGCACTGCGGAGCAGCGTCATTATCTGGACCAATCGCTCGCGCAATTCTGGGATGCGGTGAATCGGATGTTCACTTTAGCGAGCGCAAACATGGAAAGTGACGCACGCGAGCAAATCCGGCTGACACTGCAGGCCCGCCAGCAGGCGTTAAGTACCGCCGTATCACGCCTGCTGGTTGAAAATAACGAAGGTGAGGAGCAAGCCGCTGCACGCATCGCGCATATCTACGACAGCGTGCAACGCCAGCTTTATCTTTTTCTGGGCGCCACGCTTATTGCTATCGTGCTCACTAGCCTTTACCTGATTCGCGCTAACCGGCAGATTTTCGCGCGGCTCGCAGAACTCTCCGAGCAGCGCAGCGACCTCGCTCAAAAATTAATTTCCACGCAGGAATCCACGCTGCGGCACATCTCTCGAGAATTGCACGACGAGTTTGGGCAAGTGCTGACCGCCATCGGCGCCATGCTTGGACGCGCCGGAAATCAGGCGCCTGAGGGTTCGCCGCTTCGCGAGGATCTGCAGGAAGTGCGCGAAATTGCACAATCCACGTTGAATAATATTCGCAGCCTTTCACAGGCGCTGCATCCCGTTTTGCTGGAAGAAGCGGGGCTCGAGAGCACCTTGGACTGGTATATTCCTACGGTGGAGCGCCAAACGGGAATTCGTTTGCATTATGAAAAATCGGGCCAGCCATTTTCAGTCGACACGGGCGCCGGCGTTCATCTCTATCGCATCATTCAGGAAGCGCTGAATAACATTAGCCGCCACGCGGGGGTTACCGAGGGGTGGATCCGGCTTAGATTTCTGCCGCATGCTCTGGAGCTGGAAGTGGAAGATCACGGGAAAGGGTTCGCCAGCGGCTTGAACGCGGCAAATGGAAATACTGCCCGGGGTAGCGGCCTGGTGGGCATGCGCGAGCGCGCCGAACTGATCGGAGGTACTCTGGAAATTGCGAATCCCACTCAGGGAGGAACATTGATTCGTTTGAAAATCCCTCAGGACAAATTGCAAATTCATGCCGCATAAAATTACTGTACTGCTGGTCGATGATCATGCGCTGGTGCGCCGCGGTTTTCGACGCATGTTGGAAGACGATCCAGAAATTTCCGTCGTTGCGGAAGCGAGCGATGGCCCGGAGGCTGTTCGATTGGCGCTCGAATTGCGGCCACAGGTGATTGTGATGGACTGCGCGTTGCCCGAATTCAATGGCATTGAAGCGACGCGGCGCATTCGCAAGGAATTTCCCGCGGTGGAAATTTTGATGCTGAGCATGCACTCTGAAGAAACTCTGGTGCGGCAGGCTTTGGATGCCGGCGCGCGTGGATATGTTTTAAAAAATGCGATGGAACTTGATCTGGTGAAGGCGGTGAAGACTGTGGCGCTGGGCAAAGCTGTCCTGGACCCCCAGGTTTCCAAACCGGCGTCGCTTAAGGGCGAGCGCGGCTCCGGACTTACCACCCGCGAACTAGAAATACTGCAACACATCGTGGGGGGAAAATCGAATAAGGAGATTGCTGTCGATCTGGGGCTCAGCTCCAATACCGTGGCTGTGCACCGCGCCAATATCATGGATGCGCTGGGTATTCACAAAACTGCTGAGTTGGTGGTGTATGCGATTCGCAACGGGCTGGTCAGTCTTCCGTGATGGCTTCCATGGGGGCTTCGTTGAAGTGGGCTTCGTGCTCGGGCTTTCCATGATGTGTGGGCTTTCATGAAGCGTCGGGAGTTTGTCGCTGGAGTTGGCGGGTTGGCTTTTAACGCGGCGTTTGCGCCGCGAAATGTTTTTTACGCGCCATCCGCACCGCTGGGGTTCAGTTTCGCCGATGTCACCACGGCTGCAGGAATTCAGTTTCAGCATAATAGCGGGGCCTTCGGGGGAAAATTTCTGCCCGAAACGCTAGGCTCTGGCTGCGCATTTCTGGATTACGACAACGATGGCTGGCAAGACATTTTGCTGGTTAATGGCATGGATTGGCCAGGCCACAAGCGGCAGAAATCGACGTTGCGTTTGTATCGCAACAATCGCAACGGATCCTTTACCGACGTTACTCGCTCCGCCGGTCTGGATATCGAAATGTACGGAATGGGAGTGGCTGTCAGCGATTACAACAATGATGGCTTTCCGGATATTTTCATAAGCTGTGTCGGGCAAAGTCATTTGTTTCGGAATAATGGCGACGGAAAATTCACGGACGTGACGCGCGGGGCCGGATTTCTCAATCATGAAGGCTTCAGTACTTCCGCCCTGTGGTTTGATTACGACCGCGATGGTCTGCTGGACTTATTTGTTTGCAACTATGTGAGCTGGTCGCCTGAACACGATGTGTTTTGCAGCCTGGATGGAACGCATAAATCGTATTGCACTCCGGAAGCGTATCGGGGCAACACTTGCTGGCTATTTCACAACCGTGGAGACGGCACATTCGAAGATGTGACCGCGACTAGCGGCATTTTTGATAGCAGCTCGAAATCTCTCGGTGTGGCCATGTTTGATTACGACCAGGACGGCTGGCCGGACCTGCTGGTAGCCAACGATACGCAGCCAAATAAGCTGTACCGCAATTTGCGCAATGGAAAATTCAAAGATGTTGCTGTGGAAGCTGGGCTGGCGTTCAGCAGCGAAGGCAAGGCGCGCGCGGGGATGGGCGTGGACACCGGCGATTTCGATAATTCCGGGCGGCCCGGCGTGGCCATCACAAATTTTGATAATGAAATGATCGGCTTGTATCGCGCTGTCTCGGCCACGGCCTACGACGATGTCTCACAGATAAGTGGCGTCGGCGGCCCGTCAAAAAGCACCCTGGGCTTTGGGTGTACTTTCCTGGACGTGAATCTTGATGGCTTACTCGATCTCGCGGTAGCCAACGGTCACATCGACGAAACGGTGCGCAACATTCGCGGGAACGTGGGATATGCGCAGCCTCCGCAGCTGTTTCTCAATGCCGGCAACGGGAAATTTCGAGACGTCGCTGCCGAAGTCGGCGGCGGATTCGAGAAAGGAAAGGTGGGGCGTGGTTTGGCTTACGGCGATTTTGACGGGGACGGTGACCTTGACGTTCTTATGACCACGAACAACGGGCCCGCGTATCTGTTTCGCAACGATCAATCATCGAGCAATCGAAGCATACGGTTCCGGCTGATCGGCACGAAATCAAATCGCGATGCCATCGGGGCGTGCGTGCGCATTTTTTATAACGGGCAAACTCAATCGCGCCTGGTGCACGGCGGTTCCAGCTATCTTTCGCAGTCGGAGTTGCCGGTGACATTTGGTCTGGGCAAACGCGACAAAATCGATCGCGTCACTATTGAGTGGTCCGGTGGCAGAAATGAAGAATTCAAGGAACTGGCCGCAGGCCGCTACGAATGCACCGAATCTAAAGGCATCAGACGCCAGGCCTAGCGAGAACTCGGGACTCTTCGTTGCGAATTGCGAAGTCAACTGTCCATGTATTGAGCTTCGCCGTTGCCGAAGGACCAATTTTCCCAAGCCACCTCCACCAGCACAGTCATGAGATCTTGGGGCGGTAGCCCTGGGGATTCGGCGAGAATCTCGGCTATGCGTTTGAAGAGCTTGCGCTTTTGCTGAGGCTTGCGGCCATTGCTCAAGATGATTTGTACCAGCACAAAGCGATCGGAGCGCTGCACGCCGAGATACCCGGGGTCGTAAATCAAATCGGACGGGGCATGCTCACTGATGACCTGGAAATGATCGCTGGCGGGAATGGCGATGGTTTCGACTAGGGCGCGATGAACACCGTCTCCCAAGGCTTTGCGATATTCGGGGGAAGTTTCGGCGCGAAGGAAGATGCGTACGAAAGGCATGAGTTTTCTCCTTTTTATTTCGATGAGAAAAAACAGGAAGCGTTATGGCAAGGGAGTGTGCTGCGCTAGCCATTTTGGCTGTTAAGGAAGGACTCGAGTCTCCCCAAACGAAGAATTTATGCGGGGACTCGCGCTAATTCCTGGACAGCCCGGTAAGCCTGATCCATCGCTTGGTCGGTGTAGGCCGCAGCGGCGGCGTCCGCGTTGGCAATGGTGATTCGGCCAAACGGCTTGCGGCCGATTTCGCAGGGCGATTGGCCGGGCGGCCAGTCTGGATCGAACAGCGGATTGTATTCATAGGCGTAACCGTGGGGCCAGCGATTGACGGTAATGGCATCGATGTCGCGCGCCGGATCGAAGCCGCCTGGGCCCAACACGCGATAAAGTTGATCGCGAAGTTTGCGTTCGAAAGTGCTGAATGGTGTAACTAGCAGCTCGGCTCTCCCGGCTTTGTGCTGTTCACGTTCCGGAAGGCCCGGGGCGCAAGGAGTTTTCGTCAGGCGTACGAGTATCGGCTCTTCCGGAGACAGGGGAGCTTTGTAATCGCCGATGGTCACGGCATTATCGAGCGAAACGTGAGTGTGGTACATGCCGGGGCAAGACACGTGATAAACGCCGAGCTTTTCGAAAGCCTTCCAATTTTTAATGGCGACAGAGGTGTAGACCAGCGGTACTTTTGTGCCGTAGAGCAAGGCATCTTTTTGCGTTTGAGGCAGCTTGGGGCACACATACGGAATTACGGTGTTCCAGCAAGCCATCACTACGCCTTTGCCATTCAGGGAATAAAGCTTTCCTTCTCGCGAGTAGGTGACTTCTACTTCGTGTGCCGAGGCCGGGTCGCCCACATTTCGAACATGTACCACTGTGCTGTTCAAGCGGATTCGCACTGCCGAAATGGATTGATCCAGCTTGCTGTAGTCCGCCTTGGCGGTAACAATGTCCTCGGCGGTTTTTCCGCCAATCGATCCGGGGATTAAAGTGCGAATCAGCATGCGGGCGATCGAAGCGTTGCCGTCCGGGTAATGAAATTCATAATCGGGCTTGGGAGTAGCGAAACCTCGCGCGGTAAAACCCATTCGTGGATGCGGTCCCGGCGCCAGATTTAAACCGGCGAATCCGGGACTGCGCAGCACCCAGCAATCGAGCGCGCTCACGGCATCAATGCCCACGCCATAGAGGCCTTGTGTTTGAACTTGATAAACGGGAATTACGCCTGGATCGACCTTCACCACTTTTAACAAATAATCTTTGTAGCTGATGCGCGACAGGCGGTCTTTTTTTTCGTCGGAGGAAAGACCGGGGAAAAAATCGACGGTGGTTTCATTCAAGCGTAAAAAATCGCGCTTGGCATTTTCAGGCAACGGAGTGTCTCGCACGAAGTCCGCGAGACTGCCGGCGCCATTGCGGTTGCGGCGACCAGGTCCGCCCGGGACGAACTTGTCGGAGCCAAAGGTTTCCTTGTCAAAAAAGTAGGCGCTTTGGAGATTCTTGTAGGCGTCTTTCACGTCGCATTTTTCCGCGAGCGCGGCCGGATCGATTTGCAGGTCGGCCATCAATCCAGCCGCTTCTTTGCTGTACGGGAAGGGCGACTCAATCGCCCAGGTTCCGCCATTTGCAAGCAGCAGGCGGCCGCCAGGGCGAAATTCATTGCGCTTGGCGTGACCGCCAAAATCATCGTGATTTTCCAGAATCAAAATTCGCGCAGAGGGATTTTGCCGGCGATAAAAATATGCGGCCGAAAGCCCGCTCAAGCCGCCGCCCACCACGATCAAGTCGTAGACTTCGCTAACACGTCTCGGTGAGCCTGCTTTCTTCCAGAAATCACCATCGCGCAAAGCATGGGCAGCTTCATAGGAACCGTCGGTGCTGCCGCGCATGCCAGTCAGCGCCGGGGGATAGTAGCCGGGCCGGTCTTGAGCGAATGATTCAGAAGTTTCCGCGGCCAGTTCCAGGCCGGGTAGAGCGGAGGCAGCTATTGCGCCACCAATGGCGATACGCACACCGTTCAGAAAATCGCGCCTGCTAATAGATTGGTCCATCCCCAATTCGCGATCGCGGTTGTTCATCCGGGCTCCAGGCAATGTGCGTCTATTCTTATCTTAGTTGGGTTCACAGTAATTATCATGAGGGCTTGTGAGCCGTCCAGAGAGTCCATGACGGCGCTACGGGAACTGACTTTGACGGCCCAAAAACTCATTTCCAGCCTAATGTTTTCGCATTATTGCCAGCAATTCGCGCTTCGACTTATAACATGGGTACTGAACACCCTGCTTTTCGGTCCGGCACTTGGCGGACCCTGGAGCACCCCCAAATGTATCGCGGCCGGATGATCGAAGCCATCCGGCCGGTTTTTTTTGTATGCTGGCGTGACCTTAACAACCTCCCCTGGAGTGCTACATGACTTGGATCAAGACTGTTCGAATGGACGAAGACGAGCGCGTGAAGCAGGCGATGGAATCGCAGCGGAAACTTTATCCTGTTGAATACGCGACACCGGTGGCAGTGGTCGACGGCGGGGGTGAAGCCGCCGGCATCGTCGCTTCGCACACGCTGCTGCCCGACGCACTGTTCCATGCGTTCAGCACTTTTGGCGCTTTGATGTCTCCCGATTTGCCATTGACGCGCCACCAACATGAAATGATCGCTACCATGGTGTCGGTCACCAACCGCTGCCACTATTGAATCGAGTCACACGCAGAGTTTCTGCGTCGCGTGACACTGAACAAAGAAATGGTTGAGGCGCTGCAGCGGGATTACAAAAGCGCGCCCGTCAGCGACCAGGATCGGGTGATGATCGATTACGTAGTGAAGTTGACGAAGGACGCTACGCAATGCAGCCCGGCAGACCACGTGGCACTCCGCGAGGTAGGCTTTGACGATCGCGGGATTTTACAAATTACGCTCATCGCGTCGTGGTTTAACTACATCAATCGCGTAGCGGACGCCCTGGGTGTCGGCCGGCCCGGATAGCTGGTCTGCACGGTTACTAGGGTCCACGACCTGTGCCTATAAGCGTGGCATAGCATCTGGATGTGCACCCCATCTGCTCGATAATCCATATAATCTGTGAGCAGCTTTAAATGGGTAAGGGCAACGCGAAGCTCGCGCGCTCGCTGTTCGGCAAGTTTCAATGAGCGCTGCCCGCGGATGGAAACCAAGTGGTTGAATCCAAGCGCGTGTTCGCCATTTTGGGCACTGCGGCTTTTCTTGTGCTTGCTCCCGGAGTCGTCGCTGGACTCTTGCCCTGGTGGATTTCCGGATGGCACTTTCATGCAGCGTTTTTAGGCTTTACGCCGTTCCGTGTAATCGGTGGCCTGCTGATAGCCTTCGGTATTCCCATACTGCTTGAGTCGTTCGGACGCTTCGCACTTCAAGGCATCGGCACACCTGCGCCGGTCTTTCCAACACGGCACCTGGTGGTCAAGGGGTTCTATCGCTACGTTCGGAATCCGATGTACGTTGCAGTGGTGTCGGTGATATTAGGGCAAGGCTTGCTTCTAGGTAACCTTCATCTCGTCGCATACGCAACGCTTGTCTGGTTGACGATGCACTTATTTGTCGTTACTTACGAGGAACCAACATTGCAGGAGTCCTTTGGAGCTGAGTACAAAAGCTTTTGCGCTCACGTTCCGCGGTGGATACCTCGTTTCACTGCATGGCGCGAGGACACAGACGAAGGCGACCGCCCGGTCTAACCCGATTGTTTATCCAAGCAGTGGCGAAACACAATGAAGGACTGGTTGGTGACAAGTTATGTAGACTCGGACTGGAGACTCGCGGGTTACTCCGCGGCCTCTGGTTCTGTAGCAGCTTGTGTGGGTGCTTCAGCCTTGTCTGTGGTGACTCGCACAGCCTCGATTTTCAACCCCTTGTTCATATCGAAGCGCTGCTTGCGGTCTAGACTTTTCACGAATTCGCGAGTGGCCTTTCCAATCGCTCCGCCAATACTGGAGGCATCGATCTTGATAGTGCGGCCTTCCGGACCCGTTTTTCGGTCTTCATATTTCAAGGTGACATTGTAAGTATTCAAATTGATCTCCAAACTGTAAGTTAGTTGCGGGCCGGGTTATGAGACTCGTGCGCGGACAAACGCTCGTTTTCTTTATGCTTGCTTTTACTCACTCATAAGCCATCGATTGGCAAGTTCTGGCAGCGATACCGGGATTCGAACCCGGATTTCGGCCTTGAGAGGGCCGCGTGCTAACCCTTGCACCATATCGCCTCAGCGTCCATAAACTTTAACACCGCATACGGCGCGGTACAAAGGTCCACGAACTACAGAATATCTGTACTAGGTCGAAATTTTTCTAGGCCACGGCTTTTTTGGCTTCGGCTCGGAACTTTGCCCAGCGCTTCTTGGCAGCTCTAGCGATATTTCGTTTGCCGGCGTCGGATAACACGCGCTTCTTCATGGTGGTGACCTTACGGCTGGCCGATCCACCCAAAGTTTTTCCTTCCGCGCGAATTTTTGCCCACCTCTTTTTGGCGGCCCTGATAATGTTCGCTTTTCCAGCCTCGGACAGGACCCGCTTCTTTACGGCGCGTAACTCGCGGCTAGCGGAACCGCCCAGGGCCTTTCCGGCCGCTCGCACGCCTTCCAACTTTCTCTGTAGTTTGTGTAACTCTTTCTCGATTTTGCGCTCTTCCTGTCTGATCGCAGCAATAATGTTCATTCATTCCTCCGTAACGCAATCTATAACAAGTAGCATCGCTCCACAATTCGTACCTCCAAAGGGAAGTTACTCGGTAGGACCCACCGCTACGATGTTAGTGCAGCGGAACGGGGAATTCCACTACCAGTATAGTGATCAGCAAAATCCTGTACGTAACTTCAGGCAGCCTGATCGCCGGATGTGGAACCAAAGCGCGGCAATTCTCGCAACACGGGACGCAGTGCAAAAAATTTGTGCCTGCAAGGCTCACATCGCAAAGCCGGCAATCCCAGCATTCGCGCCAAGAGAGATAAGGGGCCAGACACGTATTCGGGGGAGATTTTCTGCAGCTCGAGGTTGCCGCAAATTCCGCAGCGTGCGTAACGTACGTTACGCAGGGCCACGGAACGGGCGTGAAAGCGCTTCTCGCACTGCGGGCAGCGCCAGGGAACAATTCCACCTAAGCTCAGGGCATAATCGATGACGTTGCGTCGCCGGGAACGGCGGCCACTGTCGGAATGACAAGCAGGACAAATCATGACGCCCAGTCTAAAATACTAGAGGTGATGATACTTTATTTTATAATTTACGAGTCACTGGAAGTGACTGCCACATCGCTACACTAGCACCCGGAGCCGCAATGGCCAATTACACCGATGATCACGCTCGCGCGGGCGTCAATGCTCGTCTGCCGGATCTAGAGACATGGCCAAATCAGTTTCCGGGGTACATTATCACAACACGTTTTCCGGAGTATTCTTCGGTCTGTCCGAAAACAGGGCTGCCGGATTTTGGGACCATCACCATTCGCTACATGCCTGCGAAAGAATGTTTGGAGCTCAAGGCTCTCAAGATGTACCTGTTGGCTTACCGCGATTTGGGCATTTTTTACGAGAACGCGGTGAATAAGATTCTTCGCGATATAGTAAAATCCACGCGCCCTAAGTGGTGTATCGTGCGAGGCGAGTTCACCCCTCGTGGCGGTTTGACTACCTCGGTCGTAGCCCGCTGGCCGGCTAACGTATTCGCACGGCGACGAGGCGTGCGATAATATTTACGGCGTAGACAATCGCGCCGGAGCCTGGCATGGACAGGGGGCTGGGAGCCGGCGATAATTTCCGGCGAACCCTTCCTGAGGGTAACGCATCCGAGTAAATTGACTTAGGAGGCTGAATGAGTATTTCTCCAAACGTACCGAGCCCACAGGAAACGTACCACTATGAGAGCCCGGGAACGCCGCGCTGGATCGCCGTACTGTTCGTGGTGCTCTTTGCCGGCTTGGCGGTTCTTGCGTACGTAGGGCATTCGCAACAATCGCGGCTGGAACAAGACCTGGCGCGTCAACAAGATCAGAACAAGGTGCTGTCCGCGCAGTTGGAACAGGCTAACTCACGATTGGCGGACCTCAAGGGCCACCTGGAGGTCACCGAGCAAAAAGTGGGTATGACCCGTTCTGAGTTGGCCCAAGCGCGCAGCCGCTCCGAATCCATTCGCAAGGAGCAGGAGGCTTCGGATCAGAAGCTGACCACCCAGCTTTCTCAGGTTAAGCAGGAAAGTGATGAGAAGATCTTATCCGTGGCTACCGAAGTAGGTGGCGCGAAAAAAGATATTGAAAGCACCAAAACGGACCTGGAGGCTACCAAAGGCAAGCTGGAGCGGGCCACCGGCGACATGGGCGTGATGAGCGGCCTGATTGCGCACAACCGCGATGACCTGGAAGAGTTGCGGCGCCGTGGCGATCGCAACTATTACGAATTCACGGTGCAGAAGAGCAAGAACCCCCAGCGCGTTGGTCCGGTGCAAATGGCGTTGAATAAGGCCGATCAGAAAAAAGCGCGGTACACCATTACGGTCATTGCGGACGATCGTTCCATCGAAAAGAAAGACAAAACCGCTGGAGAGCCGGTGCAGTTTTATATGCGGGGCGCCACGCGAATGGCTCCCTACGAGATCGTGGTATTCGATGTGGGCAAGAACCAAATCAAGGGTTACCTTTCTACACCGAAGGACACTGGAGGTGCGCCTGCAGCGACTCCGGCGGCCACCCCTTCAGCAGCGGCTAAACCGTAAACCACGCGCCGTTGTTATCTTGAAGCCCTGCTTCGCGTAGTAATACTCGCGACGCAGGGCTTTTGGTTTTTAGGGCTTCGCATCGGCCACGCGGTTACTATTTAGCATCAGCTTGGGAGCGTTCATGAAAGTCATGCCGAAACATTGCTTGCTGCTGGCCGCAACAATTTTCTTTTTGGGCGCAAGGGCCGCCTGCGCGCAAGCGCCACTCGAGCCTGCGCAGATGCCTGCTAACACCACGTTTTACTTGGTATGGCGCGGCCAACCGAACCCTGACCTTAGGAAGACAAATTCCATTGCCGCACTTTGGGATGATCCGGGATTCGCTCCGGTACGGTCTTCGGTGGCCAATGCGATACTCAAAAATTCCGACGAAAAATCAACGGAGAATCGGCTGACCCGCCAACAAATTGAAGAATATGCTTCCCTGCTGGAGAACGCTTTTGTGGTCGGGTACCTGAGCGATCCTCACAAGAAGCGGGCTGAGGCCTCCGAGGACTCTTCCGCTGCAAAGACGACGCCGTGGAATGGGACGTTCTTCGTTTACGATCGCAGAGGAAAAGAGGCCATTCTTTCTAAAGCGGTTTTGAGTTTGCGTTCGAGCGAAAAAGAAGCTCCCCAAATCACGCAAGTGACCATCGCTGGTGTTCCGGTCCTAAAAGTGGAGCGCAAAACCGGAGTGACCTACTGGGTGGAACACGACAAGTATGCTGTGAGTGCTAATGAGCCTGCGGTGCTGGAAGAAATTCTCGGCCGCCTTGCTGGAAAGCCGTCTTCGGCGGCAGTGCTCACGGATTCCCCGACTTACAAAGAAGCGCATTCCGTTCTCGGTTCGGGGCAGGTGGAATTTTTCCTGCGTGTACCGGATTTGAAAAACCTTGCGCCTCCCGATTCAGCGACTGGCGGTTTTCGCATACGTCCGATGATTGAGGCCCTCAAGTTAGAGTCTATTCATTCTGTTTGCGGCCGTGTGCTGATGGAAGGCGCCAAGACGCGGATTCAAGCTGTCGCGCTGGGAGATACCTCCCCGGGAACTTTGTTTGATATTTGGGACAAGGGTTCGGCGGCACCCGCAGCATTGAACCTGGTACCAGCCGACGCGGTTTCCTACTCAGATACGCAAATTAATCTGGCGGGGTTGTATGACGTCGTCAAACGAATTGCTGCGTCTATTTTGCCTCCTGGGCAGCAGGGCAACATCAACATGTTCGAGATGATGGCACAGGCCAAGCTGGGACAATCTCTTAGTAGCGCGCTGGCAATGTTCACCGGCGAATTCGCATCTTTGCAAACCAGCCCGTCGCTCGACAACAACAAACAAATTTATCTGGTGGGCATTCGTGACAAACCGGGAGTGGTGAAGCTAGCTCACACGCTGTTCACCGATAAAATCAACTCGGAGCGCGCCGAAGGCGACGTCACTTTCATGAAAATTTCCGCGGGAGGCGCATCGAGCGCCGCCGGAACGGCGCAGTGGGATTTTTATCACGTGGCGGCAACTCCAGATTATCTGGTAGTCGGCTCACGTCTGGAAGCTGTTCGCGAACTGTTGGCAGCGCGGCCCCAGGGCACGAGCGCCAGCCTTGCCAGCGCTCCGGGATTTCAAGCCGCCCGCGCGCAATTTCCCTCCACCATCGATGGGCTGGGCTACTTTGATTTCCGCAAAGTGGATTGGCAGGCTATGAAGGCGCGTTTGATCGCTGAAGCAAACAAGGCGCCCGCAGCAAAGCGCACGCCCGGGGCCGGTAAATCTGCCGCTACCGCGCCGACGCCATCGTGGATGTTGGATGTGAATCCTGAGGTGTTCGCTAGACATCTGCACGCGGCTTCGAGCGCTTCCTGGAAGGATGCGCAAGGATTGCATTTCGACGAGTGGATCGAATAAAAACACGTTTTATGCGTTGACAAATGGGAAACCCCAAGACCCAGGTTCAAAACTCAACTGCGAACCTGGGGCCCCCAGCCCCCAATTCAAAACCCACTTTAGTAAGGACTATCAGGCGAGCCAGGATGATCAGGGTTCGCCGCCAAGCTCCTGGTGTTCTTTGCATTTTGATTTTCTCAAGTTTGCTAAACCCGCCAGGACTAATTTCGCAAGAACCGCCAACCGCACAGGCACCTGTCGACACGCAACGGCCGGAGCCCATACGCGTCAGTGTTGATCGCGTCAACGTGGGCGTGCTGGTAACCGATCCGTCGGGCAAATTCGCCGAAGGCCTGCAGCGAAACAATTTTCATATTTTCGACAATGGAGTGGAACAACCGATCACGGATTTTCTGGACGTGGAGGAGCCGGCTCAGACTGTGGTGCTCATTGAAGCTGGCCCTGCTGTATATCTTCTGGAGGGTAGCCATCTGCGCGCCGCTCAGGAGTTTTTGCGCGGCCTGTCGCCTGAGGATCGGGTGGCGGTCGTTAAATATGCGGGCGCTCCGCAGGGGCTGGTCGACTTCACGGCCAACAAGCAATTTGCCGCGGCGGCGTTCGACGAGCTAGGTTTTAATCTGGGGTTCGGCTCTTTGAATTTATCCGCGAGCCTGTCAAAAGTTCTGGACTGGCTGACGACTGTGCAGGGCAAAAAAACGATCGTTTTGCTTTCGACCGGAGTAGACACTTCCTCAACGAGGCAAATTCAGGATTTACTGAGCCGCCTGCAGACCAGCGAGGTGCGAATTCTGGCGGTGTCGCTGACTGCCGATTTGCGAAACCCGCCTCCCGCAGGCAAAAAGAAATCGCCATCTCCAAAGGTGACCTTCACTTCGCAGCAATTCGCCGAGGCGGACATGCTTCTGCGGCAGATCGCGCAAACGACCGGCGGGCAGGCGTATTTCCCTGCTCAGTCAAGCGAACTGCCAGGAGTGTTTGCAGAGATTGCGCAAATGGTGCGCCATGAGTTCAGTCTGGCGTTCGTTCCGCCGGCGCACGACGGGGCTGTTCATTCGTTGGAAGTGCGGGTGACGGCTAAGTCAGGAACATCAACTGGTCAATCAGCAGGTTTGGCAACGGGTGTGGCTGCTGGTTTAACTAACTATCGTGTGGATTGCCGGCATGCGTATCTTGCGCCGCGGCCGGTAACACGTTGAGCTACAAATAATCCTTCATGGTATTCGCCATGGCGCGCAGTCTTTCGTCCACCAACGCGAAAACCGTGCCGTCGTCAAATTTTCCCTTGTCGTCGCGGGTGCCCGCGGTCCTGCCAGTCAAGATTTCTATACCCTGCTCGACCGTGGCGACGGGCCAAATGTGGAATTTACCGGCTGCGACAGCGTCGAGTATGTCTTCGCGCAGCATCAAGTCTTCCACGTTGGACGCGGGTATCATCACACCCTGGCTGCCGGTCAGGCCTTGGATGCGGCAAACGCCGAAATAGCCTTCAATTTTTTCGTTCACTCCGCCGATAGCTTGAATGTCACCTTGCTGATTCATGGAGCCAGTGACCGCGATGTCTTGCCGCAGCGGCAATCCAGAGAGCGCCGAGAGCAACGCATACCCTTCCGTGGAGCTGGCACTGTCGCCGTCAACGCCGGAGTAGGACTGTTCGAAACAAATGCTGGCAGCCAGCGAAAGTGGCGAATCTTGCGCAAAGCGAGTGCGCAGAAATCCAGAAATGATGTGTACACCTTTGTCATGGAAGCGGCCGCTGAGGTTCGCTTCGCGTTCAATATTGATGAGTCCGGCCTTTCCCAAGGCCGCAGAAGCGGTTATGCGAACCGGCTTGCCAAAGGAATAGCCGCCAATTTCCAGCACACTGAGGCCGTTCACCTGGCCCACGCGTTCGCCAGTCACGTCGACCAACAAGGTGCCTTCTTCTATCATTTCGCGCACGCGGGTCTCGATCAGATTGTGGCGCTCCACTTTTGAGGCGAGAGCGCTCCGCACATGCGCCGCACGGACTACCGTTTCTCCGGCCGCCATGGCGGCGTAGTGGGCTTCGCGCGCCAGGTCCGCCATATCCACAAATCGCGCAGTAACTTTATTGCGCCGCCCGGCCTGGCGTACCCCGTATTCCAACATGGCTGCAAAGGCTCCGCGATCGAACGGGAATAAATTTTCTTTTTCGCACAACGCGCGCAGGCGGCCCGCATATTCGGCGATGACGCCATCGCTCATATGCATCTCCTCGTCGAACTCAACGCGGACCTTGAAAATTTTGCGGAAATCCTCTTCGTAGTGGTACAGCACTTCGTACAATTCGCGGTCACCGATCAAAATTACTTTCACGTCGAGTTCCACGGCTTCCGGCTTCAGCGCGCTGCCGCCGAAGGGATAAAACATTTCCAGCGGCTGAATCTCGAGGCGACTGTGATTCAGGGTGCGTTTCAGAGCGCGCCACACGCCAGTCTCGGAAAGAGCTTCCAGCGAATACATAATCAAAAAGCCGCCGTCGGCGCGCAGCAAAGATCCGCCGCGCAAATCCATGAAATCGCTGGTCCAGCCGCCGCGGGCATCGTAGGCGCGTTGAATGGTGCCGAAAAGATTCGCGTAGGTCGGGGTGGTTTCAAAAATTACCGGCGAAGTATCTTCATCTCCGTGCGCCAGAATCACGTTTACGCCGTAAACCCGGAAGGGATCACGTTCCGTCAATCCAGGCAACTTCGGTAAGCCGTCCGGGGGCTCGGTGCCGGATTCCGTTTCGCTTTCCCCTTCGCGCTCCTTGAAAGGTCCGAGATTGTCGAGCAAGTGATGGCGAACTTCTTCCAGATACTCGGACACTCCGGCGCCGGGATATTTTTCTTTCAGTTCTTCGACGGCGCCGTCAACGAGAACCGAGGCAGCTTCCTGCTCCAGATAGCTGAGTTCGCTTGCCAATTCGCGGGAGAGGGTGAGGGTCTTGCGGTACACCACGGTGAATTCCTGCCGGAATTGCTCGTATTTGCGCTCGATGGCCTCGGCCACCGGCGATTCCAGTTTTCCTTCGTGCACCATCTTGGAAATATCTTCTATGGGCACCATCTGCCCTTCCAGCACCGGGAAAATTTCTGGAAGCGCTACGGCGCCCACCTGCATGTGTCCGAGAGCGAATTGTTCGCGGGCAATTCGGCGGGTGAAATCGTCCATGAGCTCTTTTTCGCGTACCGTAAAGCGCTCTACGATTCTTCCTTTTTGGCGCTGGAATGGTTCGCCTTCGAAAACCTGCGGAATGCGTCGGCGCAAAAAGTCGATACCCGCTTGCATGTCCTTCTTGAATCCGTTGGCTTGCCCGCGGGCCAGGGATAGGAGCCGGGGCCGATCGGCGATTTTGAAATTATTGACGTAACAGCGGTCGAGTGATTTTTTAGTACGCGGGTGCAACTTCTCAATCATGCTGGCGATGGTTCCACCGCGGCTGGTTCCCGCCAGGCCGCACACAAACACGTTGTAGCCTGGCGCGGACAGCTCCACGCCCATTTTCAGCGCGCGAAGGGCGCGGTCCTGGCCAATGAAACCCTCGCGCAATTCCGCCTGCGCCGTGGATTCAAAAGGAATTCGCGACAGGTCGCAACGCCACCGCAGTTTGGCCGGCGGCAATTCTTCATGCAGCGGCGCGACTTTTATGTCCCTGGAACTCATCGGCGGGGTACTCTAGCATACCGACACGTAGGCCGAGCGAATTTTGGATTTGCAGTTGAGTACTCGGTTACGAGTTCTCCACTCGTGGTAGAACAAGTTCGTTAGTCCGCGAGGCGGCCAAATCTTCGCGGTGCATCATGTGCACACGGAAGACACCCATCGCCGCTGCCACAATGGCCGGCCCGACCACCAGGCCGAGCAAGCCAAATACAGAGAGTCCTCCGAGCACGCCAATAAACAGCAGCAGCTCATTGAGCTGGGTACGATTGCGCAATAACAGTGGCCGCACGATGTTGTCGGCAACGCCCGCCACTGCGCCGCAAATGATCATTATGGTGAGGGCTTTTCCCCAATGCCCGCTGAATCCAAGCCAAAGGGCGGTGGGCAGCCAGATCAGCGCCGAGCCGACCACCGGCACGAGCGAGAAAAAGGCGATCACTACGCCCCAGAAAACAGGAGAATGGAGACCGGTGACCGCAAAGGCCGTCCCGCCTAAAAATCCCTGGATGCCTGCGACGAGCAGTCCGACTGCCACACTAGCGAAGATCAGCTCCTTGGATTCCACAAGCATCTCTTCCTGAATGGTGCGGTCAAATGGAAAAAGGTGCTTTATCGCGCGCACTACGTCGTGGCCATCGCGAAACATAAAAAACAGCGCGAACACCAGGATGAACAGCGCGACAAAAAAACTCAGCAGATTTTTAACCAGCGCTCCGAATTTACCGGCCAAGAAGGTGGCGACTTTCTCGGCCCCCTGTCGTAAAGGCTCGGAAAAATCGGTCGATTGCCAGGCCTCCGGGAGCTGAGCGCGAACCCGCTCAACCACTTCGGTGGGGAGTTCGCGTTCAGGATTCATGAGCGCGGTCTGCAATCTTGCAGTGGCATCAATGGCTTGTTTCGCGGTGTAGGACAGCACCACCAGGGTTGGCGCGATCAGCAGCACCGTCACGCCCACGGTGCTGGCTATGGCGGCGTAGTTGGGCTTAAGGCGTTTGGCGAGCCGTTCATGCACCGGATAAAAAAATATCGCCAGCACCGCCGACCACGTCAGGGGGACGAGAAACGGCTCGAAGATCAGATATACCACGTAGCCGAGCAGCAACAACGCGCCGTACGAAAGTACGTTGGTGAGACGCTCGCTGGTGGTGGTCAGCGTGGGGGGAAAAGTCTTCATGCGGGCTCTATTCTGCCGCAATTTGAGAGGAATTGGTTACTTGATGCCGACCTGATCGATCAATCGCAAAACATCTTCATGGGTCATGTCGTATACGGAGCGCACATCTTCTTCCTCGAGGCGCTCTCGCAGGTAATCCGCGGCGATGAAGCTGGCCTCGCGATCGGTCAAGTCGCGGCCGCTGCGCTGGCGAAAATTTACAAACGCGGTATGAGCCAGACCGACCATTACCACGTCACCGTCGACAAAAAATTTGGTATCGATGGTGTCGCTGTGACGGGTGGCGATGCCATTCCACAGGTAAGAAAATCGGCATTCGTAGGCGTGTCCGGTCAGCTTGGAAGTCACTTCAAAGGCGCCGACAAATTCTTTCATGGCGCCGGCGTTGGCTAATACTGGACGTGTGGTCACGCGTTCTCCCAATTTCTGTGATTCTGCTACTAATCGTTCGTTGATACTCAGAACTGATTGCGCATTGGCCAGCTTTTACCGTGAAGCGGCCGAGGCAGTTTCTACCTGCGTGTAATTACGGATAGCCGCCGCCACTCCGCCGCCTTCGGGAACCCGCAAACCGAGTTCCAGCATGATTTTTTCCAGCGCCGCCAGGAAAAGCAGCACGTTGTTTTTCTGGCTGCAGTATCCCATCAGGCCCACACGCCAAATTTTACCTTTCAAGGGGCCCAGGCCGCCGGCTATCTCAATATTGAATTCATCGAGGAGTTGGGTGCGCACGCGAGCATCGTCGATGCCCTTGGGAATCATTACGGCCGTCACCGTGGGCAATCGCTCCGCCGGATTTTTCACCAGCAGCTCGAGCCCCATGGCTTCAAGGCCAGCAATTAAAGCCAGTTGGTTGGTCTTGTGGCGCTCCCAGCGTGTCTGCAGGCCTTCCTGCATCACGATACGCATGGCTTCACGCAACGCATAGATTAGGCTGATGGGGGGCGTGTGATGATAGAGCCGCTCCTTGCCCCAATAATTCATCGCAGTGGTCAAATCGAAATACCAGCTTTGCACTTTCGTTTTTCGGGTGCGCAGCACTTCTTCGCCGCGGGCGCTTACGGTGATGGGCGACATACCCGGCGGAGCACTGATGGCTTTTTGTGTTCCACTGAAGCAGATATCCACGCGCTCGTTATCCACGTGCAGCGGCACAGCTGCCAGGGATGCTACGGTGTCGACTACGAGCAGCGCGCCCAGTTCATCGGCCACTTTTCGAAAGTCCGCAAGTTGGGTCAAGACGCCTGATGACGTTTCGCCTTGCGCCAAGCCAATAATTTTAATTTTCTTACCCTTACCCGCGCGACGCACATCCTCGGCGTCCACGGTATTGCCGTAGGGCGCCTCCACTTTGGTGATTTTGGCGCTGGTGCGCTGAGCAATTTCGAACATGCGATCGGAAAAAAGGCCGTTCACCGCGACGATACCTTCATCGCCTTCTTCCAGGGTGTTGAGGACGGAGGCTTCAATGCCGCCAGAGCCGGACGCAGAAAGAGGCATGGTCAGTCTATTTTCGGTTTGAAAAATCTGGCGCAGCAGGAGCTGGGTTTCGTCCATGCAGGTCCTGAACCATGGATCGAGGTGTCCTACTAGTGGCATGGCCATCGCGCGGTACACACGCGGGTCAATCGAGGACGGTCCCGGCGTCAGCATCAACCGAACCGGGGGATTCAATTCACCAACTGTTTGCGTCATGGCTTGTCCTTCTAACCGTGCAGTGAATACGTGGAGGCTACCCGCTGGCGCTCTCGAGGACCACAGAAGCGCGGCCGGAAGGTCAATTTTCGCCCATATGGGCACTGGGGCGCAACGGTCAAATTGGCTGCTTGGAGTTTAGAGCGCTGCTCAAACGTCAGGATTTGCGAAGGTGATCGAGCAGCGCGAAGAGAAAGACGGCCACAATGGCGTTGACGACCGCGGCGGCCGCGAGATGCATGGTGAACCACACGCTGGACTGAGCGAGAAGAATGCGACGGGTGAGGAGCACGATGCCCTGATGCAACCCGAAGAAGATGATGGTCAGAGCAAAACGCGCGGCGGGATGTTCGGTGTCCAGGCGCGCTCCAATGGAAGACGCCAGATAACCGATGACGGTCTTGGCAATGCCGTAGAGACCGAGTGGAACGGTGGGACCGCTAAGACTGTCCTGGAGCAGCCCGATGACCATGCCAAGGAGGAGGCCGGTGGAAGGGTTGCGACGGCTCAGCCCGAAATAGATGGTGATTAATAAAGGCAGATCGATCATCGCGGCTTTCGCGAAATAAACGGGCACGAAAGCCTGAAACATCAGGGCGAGAAGAGTGGCGCCGACGATGGCTCCGCCACGAAACTTGTGCACCTCAATGTGCGATTCCATATTGCGAATGTCGAAGGCGTCGTTCATTCGGGCTTCACCGCGGCCGCTGAGTCAGCAGAAGCTGGAACTGGTGCCGGTGCGATGGGCGCTGGAGCAGACTTGGCGGCAGTTTCGCTTGCTGACGACTTTGGGGATTCCGTGACAGGCTTGCCGGGACCGCCCGCCGCAGGCTTTGCAGTTTCGGTTTCCGCTTCCTTATTCAATAGGAGCGGCTGAAGAGTAAGAAGAACAATCACTTCTTCCAAGCGCTCCAGGTCGGCCGAGGGACGGATGCGAATGCTCTTAAAAGGATTACCAGGTTTGATCTCCGTGATGGTTCCGATGGGGAGATCGCGGGGAAAAATTTTGTCCATGCCACTGGTGACGACCCGTTCGCCGACGTTCACGACGTCGTCGTTAGCGACGTACTTCATGACCAGCAACGGTTCACCAGCACCGCCAACTGGGCTTTGTTTGCGAGAGTTGCTGAGCATGGCGCCCACGCCGCTGTCTTTGTCGGTGAGCAGGAGGACTTCCGAGGTGTTGTCGTAAACCTCCACGACCTTGCCGACCACTCCTTCGGGAGTGATGACGCCCATATTTTTCTTGATGTGATCTTTGGAGCCGCGGTCGAGCATGATGGTGGCGCTGGCGGTTCCGGCGCTGGTAGCAATCACGCGCGCGCCAAGCATGGGCACGTTTTCATGGGATTTGTGAAAATTGAGCAGCAACGCCAAGCGGTCGGCTTCGGTGGCTTTGCTTTGCAGTTGATTGACCTGCATTTTGAGCTCGTCGTTTTCGCGGCGAAGCTGTTCGTTTTCGCGGGAGGTGTTTTGCAGCGCGAAATAGTGACGCCAGGTTTCGCGCAAATGCCCGATGCCATGATTGCCGGCACGCTCAAAGGGAGAAAAAGCGCCGACGGTCCAGACGCGAATCAAGCGGCCTTGGGAGTCGCGCTTAATCTGCAAAGCCAACAGCAAAATTTGCAGCAGCACAACGCCGGCAAGCAGGAAGATGGATTTATGACGAGAAGGTATACCGGGCATGTGATTAGCGGATCAAAGTTCGTTGTGCTTTCGAAAGATCAAGAGCTCGAATTTCCTTTAAAAAGCGGTATGCGATCGGCCTTTCGTTTACCAAAATTCTTTCACAAAAAACGTGGTGTGTGCGGAGCTCCCAAAGTGCGGGGCCTTGGAAAAGCTTCAATCGATGCACACCTGGCGCAGCAAGCGGAAATCACTCAGCATCTTTCCGGTGCCAAGCACCACGGATGCCAGCGGATCATCGGCGATGGAAACGGGCAATCCGGTTTCTTCACGGATGCGCTTGTCGAGATTCTTGAGCAGCGCGCCGCCTCCGGTGAGCACGATGCCGCGGTCGCTAATGTCGGCGGAAAGCTCAGGTGGGGTACGCTCCAGGGCCACGCGCACGGCATTCAAAATGGTGGCCACGCATTCCGACAGGGCTTCGCGAATTTCGCTGTCATCGATGGTTACAGTGCGAGGCACGCCCTCGATAAGATTGCGACCTTTGACTTCCATGGTTAAGGGCTTTTCGAGCGGGTACGCCGAGCCAATTTCCATTTTAATTTGTTCGGCGGTGCGTTCGCCAACGAGCAAGTTGTACTTGCGCTTGAGATATTGCATGACGGCTTCGTCCATTTCGTTACCGGCCACGCGGACGGAGCGTGAATAGACAATGCCGCTCATGGAAATGACGGCGATGTCGGTGGTGCCTCCACCGATGTCCACGACCATGTTGCCGGAGGGCTCTTCGATGGGCAGGCCGGCGCCAATAGCTGCGGCCATGGCTTGTTCCACCAAATAGACTTCGCTGGCACGCGCGCGATAAGCGGAATCCTGCACGGCGCGTTTTTCTACCGGGGTGATTTCGCTAGGTACGCCAATTACGATGCGCGGATGAACGAGCACACGTCGATTGTGTGCTTTCTGAATGAAGTAAGTGAGCATCTTCTCGGTGACTTTGAAGTCCGCGATGACCCCATCTTTCATGGGCTTAATGGCTACAACGTTGCCGGGAGTCCGTCCCAGCATGTCTTTGGCTTCGCGGCCGACGGCGACGACTTCTCCAGTGGATTTGTTGATGGCCACGATGGAGGGCTCGTTGACGACGATGCCCTTGCCGGCGGAGAACACCAGCGTGTTCGCGGTGCCAAGATCAATGGCGAGGTCGGAGGAAAATAAGCTAAAAACCGACCTTAAATTGTAACCGTTCTTATTCATTCCCCCGTCTCCCCTGAAATAATTCCATGGACGTTAAAACACTAAGCGTACAACGACGCGCCAATCTTTTTTTGTACCCGCACAAGCTCAACGCAAAAAGTGCAGCGATAAAATCTAAAACTTACTTAGGCACCACAATGGAGACTTGCTGCTGCGCGGTGCCTCCACGGCGGTTCGAACCGATAATGGAAATGGTATGCTGCCCGGGCTCCAAAGGCTCGGTAAAATGCCGGAAGGAACCGTCGGGCGCAATGTTCGGCACCGACTGCCCGTTCACGATGAGCGCGGCTCCCGGCTCGGTACGGCCGACTATTTCGGCTACGCGGCCGTGCAGCTGGGTGCCTTCAATTTCCAGCATCATTTCCTGAGATTTGCCCTGGGCCACCAAGGTGAACTGGAAGGTCTCGCTGACTTCGCTGGTTTCCTTCTTGGCGTTCTGAGCAGTGACATTCCAGAAATACTCACCGGGATCGAGGCCGGTGATGTCCGCGGAGGTGCCGGAAACTTTGGCTTGCTTGACGATGGTGCGGAACGAAGTGGTGGCGCTGAGCCGCACAGTATAGGAGACGGCATCTTCCACAGGCTTCCACACGAAATGCACGGGCGAAATTTTAGGCTTCTCGTTGATGATGGGCGCGAGATTCAAAGGTTCCACGAGAGAGGGCGGAGCGAGAACGTTGGATCGCTGAATCGCGCCTCCAGTCGGGAAGCTGGCCTTCTCCCATTGAGTCAGCTCAATTTTCTGATCGCCGCGCTGCACTTCGGCGGAACCAGTGGAAACCACGATTTCATGGTTGTTGCCCTGTGGGTCGTTCATGACCGATGCCCGGCTGTTCTGCCGGAGTTGAGCGCTGGCATCCTCGACGTTAACAGCCGCTTTGGAATCGGGTGAACTCCAATTGGGAGTAGCGAGATCCACGGACCCGGTGCTGATGCGCATAGCCACGCTGGTGGGCCGGTTGCTGGCCATGGAATTTTCTTCGACTGTTACCAGGGTGTCGGACTTGACGGTATAGGTGGTGCCCTCGGCGAAGGTTATGCGCGCGGCGCTGTCGGAACCGGTTTGCACGAAGTCGCCTTTATCAAGGGTGGTCTTATAGTCGGCGGTCACCCACTGCACGGAGTTGACCTTTTTGATCTGAACTTTGCCATCGAGATTCACGAACTTGGCCTGCATCTGGGAGATTGACAAGTTCTCAGCGTCGGGAGTGGAGATGGCGTTGGAAGCTTTGTGATACACAGTGGAATAAAGATCGGGTGAGATGAGGTAGATGACGCCAAAAATTACGGCGAGAATAAGAAGGATGTAGACAATAACGGTCTTATAGGTGACCGCGGTCCAATAAACCTGTACACGCGGTTCCTTGCCGGAAGCCGCCGCGTGTTTAGGGTCGATGGGTGCTTGTACGCTCACGAGATCAGGTGTTCATTGCTCCAATTTTAAAAATAGCACAGCGATTTGGGCGCCGTTCAACTGGGCTGGCGGGTCGTAGTCAAACTGCAAATAGCGAATGCGCACACGTCGTGAAAGCCCAGGAAAATTTCTAATCTGGCGAACCTTGTGCGGCAAGCATTACGGGTGCAAGAGTCAATTGCCGGCGATTGTCCTTGAAGGGAGCGGCTGTACTATAATTGCATGTTTGTCTGGTGACGGAGGAGACTGATCGGATGGCTGGAGATTCAGATAACCGGAAACTTGGGTACCGCATATTCCTGGGAATCGTAGTGCTGGTTCTCGGCGGGAGCATGCTGCTCTACCTGGTGCCTCAAACACCCGGAACCGGCGAAGCCGCCACAGACACGGTCGCTAAGGTGGGGGACCAATCTGTCACCCTGGGCGAAGTGCGCCAGCAATTGGCGCAGATCGAGCAACGAAACCAAGTGCCCAAGCCGCTGGAGTCGCTGTACGCGCGACAGATCCTGAATCAGCTGGTATTTGAGAAGGAAATTGAATACGAGGCCAAGCGCCTGGGGATTACGGTCTCCGACCAGGAGCGCGCGGATCGCATCAAGCAGTATGTGCCCGGGGCATTCGCCAACGGGCAATTCGTGGGTATGGATCGTTACGCGGCGGAAGTGCAGGCGCGCTTCCAGCTTACCGTGCCGGTATTTGAAGAGTTGATCCGGCAAGGATTGCTGGAAGAAAAGTTTCGCAAGCGGGTGACCGATGGAATCAGCGTCGGGCCGAACGAGTTGCAGGACGAATTCCGTTCTAAAAATGAAAAGATAAAAGTGGATTACGTGGTGATCAAGCCCGAAGACCTGGCTGCCAAGATCAATCCGACTGACGCGGAAATTAAGGCCGCATACGAAAAAAACAAGTCGCGCTACCTGATACCTGAAAAGCGGGTGGTGCGCTACGGCTTACTGGATACCACGCAGATGAGGCGGAATATCCAGGTTTCCGACGACCAGTTGAAAGTGCAGTATCAAAACAATATTCAACAATACCAGGTCCCGAATCGCGTTCACGCGGAACACATTTTGTTTATGACCGTGGGTAAGACGGACGCGGAAGTCGACGAGATCAAGAAAACAGCGGAAGACGTGCTGAAACAAGCGAAGAAGGGCGCGAAATTCGAAGACCTGGCTAAGAAGTATTCGGAGGATCCGGGCTCTAAAGACAAGGGCGGAGACTTGGGCTGGATCACGCAGGGACAGACGGTGCCGGAATTTGAGAAGACGGCATTCGGGCTGGATAAAGGGCAAATATCGGATCTGGTGAAGACTCAGTACGGCTTTCACATCATCAAGGTGCTGGATAAAGAAACGGCGCGCACGAAGACTTTTGATGAGGTGAAAGACTCCTTGCGCGCTCCGATGGTATTGCAACAGGCCGACGAACAGGCAGCCAATGCCGCCGATCAACTTGCGAAGTCCATCCGCCAATCGAACAAAGTGTCGCTGGACGATTTAGCGAAGCAATACCAACTGGCAGTGTCGCAGACGCGGCCGATTAGCGTGACCGATCCGGTGCTGGAGCTGGGGAACTCCAAAGAAGTGAAGGATGCGATCTTCCGGCTAAGGCAAAATGAGCTGAGTTTGCCGATACGCACAGAACGAGGCTACGTGGTTTTGTCCGTGCAACAGATCAGCCCGGCACACCAGGGCTCGCTCGAAGAGGTTCGCGAGCAAGTGGTGAACGATTTGAAGCAAGAGGAGGCTGGCAAGCTGGCGAAGACCAGGGCGGAGGAGTTGGCCAAGCGCGTAAAGGCCGGCGAGAAGTTTGAGGTGGCTGCGAAGGCGCTAGGATTGGAATCCAAGACGAGCGAGCTTATCTCCCGCAATGACTCCATCTCTGGTGCGGCCAGCGGAAAACAGCTTGGCGAAGCGTTCCAGATGAAGCCCGGTGACGTGGGAACGCCAATGAATTTGGGAGCGAATTGGATGGTGTACCGGCTGGAGACGAAAGAGGAGCCAAATCCCAGCGATTTTGAAAAACAGAAGAAGAGTTTAGCTGAGCAACTGCTTCAGACCAAGCGCAGCGTAGCGTTCGAGGCGTTTAAGACGGCTCTCGACACGAGGTTGAAGCAGGAAGGCAAGGTCAAGTTGATGGGCGACAAGATGACTGGCTTCGGAAGCCTTGGCTAGATAACAGTCCTATTTTCTTATGTTTATGGGAGAGCACCCAGATTGATGGGCGCTCTTGCCTTTGCTATTCCGCCTAGATACCCTAGTAGTGTCCCTACCACAGCATTTTGCAACGAAGCCGCTTTCCGTTTTGAATTGCGCTCGCGTGCTCAGGACATGGGGTATAGAAACTAGTGAAAAACAGAATTATGGACCGCGCTGCGAAGGTGCGGAACAGCTACCGTTGTAGCATGGAGAGGAATCAATCCGGAAAGTATTGCGTGCGGATCCAGGTGCGTTACCCGCGCCATGCGTGGTCGCTGGACGTATTTTTTCTGGGATCGTCTTTCAACCGCGCCATGACCAAGCTTGAGGAGTCATTGGATTTTCTGCAGCGGAACGAAGAGAAATTGTGGTTCTGGGGCGTGGATCGAGCCGAAGACATGGGCTTCTCGGCGGAGTATTTGCGCGAAGCTGGGTTAAAGCTGGACCGTCGCGGCGAATTCCCGCGGAAAGCCACAAATCTAACGGTTGAACCAGAATTGGAAGTGCCGGCATTTGCGCTGGGTCCCATGCGCCGTGGATTGGCGGAGTCGGTGGAACCTCCGCGGGTGCAAGTTACGGGCGACTAAGTTATTTCCACCTGCCTGTGCAAGATACCGCATCATCTAACGTCTGATTACCTCACTGACTGCACCCTCTCCTGTATTGACTTAAATCCTGATGGAGCACATCCTGCCCCGGCATCAAGCTGAGCCCGCGACATTTAAGATTGAAGCCGCTAAATAAAGAGACGCGAAACTTGCAACGCTAACGGGCGCAGGAACTCGCAGCCAGGGTACAACAATGAACAAAACCTTTCGCATGGCTGTGTTAATGGCGGCGTTGCTAGGCTTCGGTCTCATCGGCACGTCGCATGCCAAGACTTTGCGGTCCGCACAATCAACACAATCGGCGGACCAGTCACAAAGTGACTCGACTGCCACAAAGAAAAAGAAAAAACCAGCCGCGGACTCGACGGATCCGGCGAAATCTTCGCAAGAGAATTCGGGCGAGACCTCGACAACCGCGAAGAAGAAAACTACAACCAAGAAGAAGACCGATTCGAACGAAGCATCGGGAACTGCGAGCTCAACGAGCGGCTCAGGGGCCTCTGCCACTTCTTCGCGGAGCAAAAGCAGGAGCCAGAGCGGAAAGACCGACGGCGAGAACGCGAATACAACTCCAACCGCAATCAGCAAACCCAAGAAGAGCGCTGTAGCTGATCCCTCCGCGAGCGCGACGCCGCCAACTGGAGACACTCCGGTGGCCGGGGAAGGCAAAACCGGCACGTCAGGTAAAAGAAACTCAAAGAGCGCTTCAAACGATTCCGGCAATGTTTCAAGCTCCGGGACGAGCGGCAATTCAACAACGGATCCGACGGCCGGAGCGAATTCCGGCAATACCACCAGCGCACGGACCAAGGAATCAACCCGCAGCACCCGACCGTCGTCCAACGCATCCAGCAGTACTAGCGACGCGGGAACGGCGCCGACGGCCCCGCCGGCAACTGGCAACTCTGGCAATACCACCAGTGCCCGGACCCCATCGAAGTCCATGAGTGAGCAGCCCGCTCCAGCGAACAGCAACGGGATGGTATGGGTCAATACGGACTCGGGTGTTTATCACAAGCCCGGGACGCGATGGTACGGCAAGACCAAGCAGGGGAAATACATGACCGAGGCGGATGCGCAGAGGACCGGGTACCGTGCGGCGGAGAAAAATTAGCTGTGGGTCTTATAGCAGCAAAAATCTGGAAGGGGGCGAGTCGATGAAGAAACACGTATTGCGGTTGGCAGTGGCAATGGTGGTCGCCTTTTGCGGTACCGGTCTGGCCATTTCGCAGCCAAGGCCCGCTGCTGGGACGTTCAGTTCGTTTGCGGGCAGTTCCTTTGCGAGCGCGGTTCCGGCTGACGATCTGGTGGACATAAATTCAGCAAGCTTTGATGAGTTAAAGGCGCTGCCCGGAATCGGGGATGCTTACGCGAAGAAAATAATCGACGGCCGGCCATACGCGAAGAAGACCGATCTTACGCGGAAGAAAATTATTCCCATGGCCACTTATAAAAAAATCGAGGACAAAGTGATTGCCAAGCAAGACAAAGGCAGCTTGGAGAACGGGAAACCTCATTAGAAAAGAGGGTTTTGGCCGATTAGAACAGGTTTCCTGGGGGCCGACACTTGGCGTGTCGGCCTTTTTCTTTATGGAATATTGCCGCTGCTTAGATTCTTAAAGCACGTTGCGCACGACGAGATTTTTTATGTTTGCTGGCCTATGGCTCTGCACCAATTAGGGCTGTAGCCGGACTTTTGCGGCATAAAAACTATACGTCGAATTGTTGAGCAGTAGTGCCCGGATAGAGACACTCTGTCCTGTGGTAACACTGTTGATGTCAGTGACGCCGTCAAAATTTGTCGTTCCAATAATGGTGTTCACCAGCGGGTTGGTTACGAATCCGAGGAACGGCGGCAAATTTGAAATTGAGAAGGACTGCCCAGAGACGGTTTGCACTGTGCCGGTTGTGCGGGTGAACCGCAAGCGAACCTGGTCGGAGGTAATGGCTTGATTCCCGGTCGAGGCTGCCCCCGTCGCGGCGGTGACGTGCACCATTACGTCCTGGCCATTCACAAGATCGGCCTCGCTAGCAAATAAAGGGGTGACGGCGCCCGGAGGCAGCGACGCGTTATTGAAAAATTCACCGAGGTCCACAATAAAAGTCGGATTGTTTAGAGTCACCAGGAACACATCGCCAGGATTGGCGGCCGACAGTGTGCCATTCCCGGAAGCAACTTCTTTGTTCGCCACCACCAGAAAAAATTGGCCTAGGGTGCCGTTATTTATGAGCGTTCCTTCGACTTCGTCCCGTGGACTGGCATCCAGGAGATCGGCCGACAGCAATGAAAGTATCCCGCTGGTACTGACAGTTGCGTCTACGCTGACCAGCGTTTGATTGACCACGAGGCAGGTGGCATTCAGAGCCGGGCATAACCCTTGCGGATCTTCAATTATTGGTGAGAAGGGTAGGGTCATCGTTAATGAGATGCCATTGCTGGCGGTCACCGTCAGAGAACTCCCGGACTGAGCCGTGACTATACCCCCGAAATCCTCAATCAGATCGAGCGCGCCGGAGGGTGCGCCGGTTCGCGGAAGTGTAGCGGCGGTTGCCACATTTGTGGCACTAAAGTTTAGAGCCAGTGTGCCGGAGGTCAGGGTCAGGGCATTTTGCAAATTTAGATTCAATGAAATACCGGTTGTCTCAGCGGCCGTGAGGGTCAGGGGAAAAGGACTCGTACTCACTTCTGCCGAGCCCGCGGGTAAAACGATTTGGCAGATTGTGTTGGTCAGGCACGTTCCATTCAGCGTGCTCCCGGATTGATTAAATATCGTCAATGTTGGCGCGGAAAACGTAACGGAAGCGTTGGTATACGTACCGGCGGGCGATGAAAGCGAACCTAGGAATGAGGAGTCGCTCTGCAACCGCATAAAGTCTACGGGGTATATGGTGGGCGACAGGGTTAAGGCGACCGCAGTTCCGGAACTGGGAGTCAGCGTAATGCCGGTAATGCCGACGGTCGCGGAGATCACAGAAATGTTAGTCAAGGCCGGGGGTGTGGACGTCATGGTCACCACGAGACTGGCGTTTTGGCCGCCGCCTCCAGTGCCACCTCCCCCGCCACTCCCACCGGTGCCGCCCTGCGGTACGCCGCTGCAACCTCCCAGGAGGATCATGGCGACAGCTAAAGCGATTCCTGATGCGGCTTTGCGATTCATAACACACCCCAAGTGGATGTGCCCGGCTGGATCAGCATACGGATGGCAGCACCCTCATCGACTGTAACGCCACCTTTGGGAGGGATGGCGCCTCAAAACGGGTTGAGGTGTTCAACTATTAAAGTCGAACGAGCAGGGCGGGACCCTGAACGGCAGGCCAAGTTCCGGATTGGGATGGGCGGGTATGCTATGGTAACTATTGCTCTTGTGTTAAAAATTTCGAACCTTCGAGAGGAGCCTGGTGGGGCGCAATTTCCGAGCGGTAACCGATAAGAGCGCCGAACTGCCCCGCGACCTTGGCCGGAGCAAGCAAGTCTCCGAAAAAGATCGCGAGAAGGGCAGCGGTTCAGCAGTTGTGGCTCGACGCGGCACTTTGGCTCAGCAGGGGCGACCCGCAGCGCCTCCACAGAAACCGTCCGACGATAAGGCAGCGGCGCAGGGCAGCCCCTCGATGCATGAGGTATTCGGACCGGCAGGATTGCTGGAACGCTGCATGATCGGCGGCTATGAGCATCGGCCTGGCCAATTGGAAATGGCCGAGGTGGTACATGATGCGTTCGAGAAGCATCACCACGCGGTGGTGGAAGCCGGCACTGGTACCGGGAAGACGCTCGCTTATCTGATTCCCGCAATTTGCAGCGGACGCCGGGTGGTAATTTCGACGGCCACCAAATCTTTGCAGGAGCAGCTGTACCAGAAAGATGTTCCGTTCCTGCAGAAACATTTCGCACCGAATCTAAAGGTCGCGGTGATGAAGGGCCGATCGAATTTTCTGTGCCACGCGCGCGTTAATCAAATGGCCAGCCAGCCTATGCTGAAGGGCCTGGAGGAAATTGACGCTTTCCGGCAAATTCGCGAATGGTCGAAGCTAACCGAAACGGGAGACCGCAGCGAACTGACTTTTCTTTCCGACGATTCCGATCTGTGGACTCGACTGGATGCCCGGCGAGACACCTGCACCGGACAGAAGTGCGATCACTTCAATGAGTGCTTCGTGACCGCTATGCATCAGCGGGCGAAAGAAGCCGACCTCATCATCGTCAATCATCATTTGTTTTTCGCCGACCTTTCACTGAAGCAGGATGATTTCGGCAGCATCCTCCCGGAATACTCCGCGGTAATTTTCGACGAGGCACATGAAATAGAGGATGTGGCCAGCGATTATTTTGGGCGGCAGATTTCCAATTATCGTTTTGAAGAGCTGGCACGGGACGCTGATCAATCTTTACGACTGCTCAATCTGGGCTCGCCTTCGCTGCTGCGCCGCACGCAGCGTGTGCGCGAAAGGACACGCGCGTTTTTCGAAGCATTTCCGCCTCGCGATGGGCGTTTCCCTTTTGCGCGCAGCGAACGAGACGCATTTGTGGAGCAACATCGCGAAGCATACGATTCGATGCTGACGGCGTTGAAGGGCCTGGAAACAGAAATCGCCGCCATGACGCAAAAGCCTGAGGAATTGTTGCGCATCGCCAGGCGAAGCTTCGAACTGCGCCAGGAAGTAGCCTTCCTGTTTGAGTCCAATGAAAAGAATTACGTGTATTGGTACGAGCGGCGCAACAAAGGCGTGTTTTTGACGGCCACGCCCATCGATGTGAGCCAGATCCTGCGCCAGCGGCTTTTCGAGCAATTCGATACCGTGGTGCTAACTTCCGCGACGCTTACGGTGGGAGGACGATTCGAATTCATTCGCCAGCGCCTGGGACTCGGCCACGTCAAAGAGCGGACCCTGCCGCCTGAATTCGATTACGCGGAACAAGCTCTGCTGTATTTGCCGAGCAAGATGCCGGATGTGCGCGATGCTGGTTTCGCATCCAAAGCAGCGGATGAAATTGTGCAACTGCTGGAGCATAGTCAGGGCCGCGCGTTTTGTCTTTTCACCAGTTATAGCCAGATGAATGATTTGTTCGAACGGGTGCGTACGCGTGTGAGCTTTCCGCTGCTGCTGCAAGGTACCGCGCCGCGATCGGCGTTATTGGAGCGCTTTAAAAACACGCCTGCGGCGGTGCTGTTCGCTACTTCGAGCTTCTGGCAAGGCGTGGACGTCCCCGGCGAGCAGCTTTCGCTGGTAATCGTGGACCGCTTACCTTTTGCGGTTCCGAGCGATCCGATCGTAGCTGCTCGGGTGCGGGCTTTGCAGGACGACGGCCGCAATCCCTTTTCGGAATTTCAGGTGCCGCAAGCGGTGCTGGCATTGAAACAAGGTTTCGGGCGCTTGATTCGAACCAAGACCGACCGCGGCGTTTTAGCCCTACTGGATACCCGCATCCAACGCATGCCCTATGGTAAAATTTTCCTGGAATCGCTGCCCAACTACCGCATTACCCATAATTCGGCTGATGCTGCGCGCTTCCTCGAGAGATAAAAGATACGCAGAGTCCTTCCCGGCGCGATTTGAGGATCCATGTTTGAAGTCAGTGTAGAAGAAACGTTTTCCGCTGGTCACGCGTTGCGCGGATACCGGGGCAAGTGCGAAAACGTGCACGGGCATAATTATCGCGTGCGGGTCACGCTCGAAGGACCGCAACTGGATGAGATCGGTTTGTTGGTGGATTTCACGGAATTAAAACGTGTTGTTCGCGAGATCATGGGACGGCTAGATCACCAATTTATCAACGATCTGGAGCCGTTCAAAGCTGTCAATCCATCGGCGGAAAATTTGGCGAAGTATTTCTACGACGAGGTCACGGGGCTGTTACGTGGCTTACCTGCGGGCGCGCATGTGACTGACGTGATTTTGTGGGAGACGGATACCAGCCGGGCACAGTACCGTCCGGCAACCTAAATTCATGTATCGAGCATTTTTCATCGTCATGATTCCTGTAATCCTGGTGGCGTTGGGTTACATTTTCGTTTTGCGGTCTCTGGGAATTCCGCCCGGCTATTTCAGGCTTTTCGTCGCCGTAGCACTTTTTTTCGGCGTGGTCTTGTGGTTGTCGCGTAAATCGCACCAGGCCAATGCGGGGAACCGGTAGTCTGTCCATCGGAACAATTCTTCACGAGGATTCCAATCTCCAAGCCATGTTTATAACGGAAGTATTCAAATCGATTCAAGGCGAAGGCAGTCGCGCGGGCTTGCCGTGCATTTTCGTGCGCCTGACCGGATGTAATTTGCGCTGCACCTGGTGCGATACCGCTTATGCCTTTCATGGCGGCGAGAAAATGAGCGTTGCGGAGGTAGTCGCGCGAGTCGATCAACTGGCAGGACGCACTCCGGACAGCACATCAGGAGCAAGCAATTCCGTTTTCGCGGTACCGCTGGTTGAATTAACCGGTGGCGAACCATTACTGCAGGAAGAAATTTATCCACTGGCTGAACAATTACTCGCTTCTGGGTACACGGTGATGATCGAAACCAGCGGCGAGCGTTTCATCGGGAAATTGCCGCACGAAGTGATTAAGATCGTGGACGTGAAATCCCCCGACTCCGGCGAGGCAGACACTTTTGAGATGCGCAATTTGGAAGCGCTGAGCCAGAACGACGAGATAAAATTCGTGCTTTCCACGCGACATGATTATGAGTTCGCGCGAGAATTTACTTTGCAGCACAACTTGCGAGAACGGGTGCACCAGGTTTTGTTCTCCCCGGTTTTCGAAGGCCCGGAAGGAAAATGGCCGGGCCTTGAAGCTCGCAAATTAGTGGAATGGATGCTCGAGGATTCCCTGCCAGTAAGATTGGGATTACAACTACACAAGTTCGTGTGGGATCCGGCAACGAAAGGCGTTTGAAGTATGGCTGGCGCAGAGGTTCAAAACGCGGAAGCGGTGGTGCTGCTCAGCGGCGGCATGGATTCGTGCGTATGCGCGGCCATGGCGATACAGGCGCACGGGGCTGGGCATGTCGCGCTACTGCACGCGGGCTATGGGCAGCGCACGCAAAAACGCGAGCGGCAAGCATTCGAATCCATCGCGGATTTTTATCACGTGCAGCAACGGCTGATTGTTCAACTGGATCATATTCGCGCCATCGGCGGTTCGGCGCTTACCGATGAGAACATCGCGGTCCCGGGGCATGAGCGCATTTCTGATAACCCAGGCACCGACGGAATTCCGGTTACTTACGTGCCTTTTCGCAATGCGCATTTTCTTTCGGCGGCGGTAAGCTGGGCGGAAGTGATCGGCGCTCACTCCATCTACATCGGCGCAGTAGCGGAAGACAGCTCCGGTTATCCGGATTGCCGTCCGGAATATTATCGCGTTTTTCAGGAACTGATTCGCGTGGGCACCCGGCCCGAAACGCGGATTGAAATCGTGACCCCGGTGATCGGGTTGAAGAAAGGCGAGATCATTCGCAAGGGCATCGAGCTTGGCGCTCCGCTGCATCTTACCTGGTCGTGCTACCAAAACGAGGATGCCGCTTGCGGGATCTGTGACAGTTGTCTGCTGCGTTCGCGGGCATTCGCGGAGGCCAGCTTGAATGATCCCATTCCGCAGCGTGGGGTCGCAGCGCACTCCTGACCTTTGAATCCGACACCGAATATAGTGATAATGGTGCGCGCCTCGCCCGGGCGGTAGGCAGTTGCAAAGGAGAATCGAGCATGAGGAAAAACGCGAGTTCGTGGCTGTTAAGCGTCTGCAGCGTGGCGCTGTTGCTGGCTGTATTGATTCCGCGCGTCGCTGCGCAAGGCGACGGTTCGGTGGGTGGACAAATACTGGATGTTGCCGGCAAGCCTTGGGCCGACATTGCCATTCAGCTGGTAAGCGAGCAAGGCGCGAAGCAGGACACAAAAACAGACAAGAGCGGCAATTACAGTTTTCGCAATGTGAAATCAGGAATCTACAGGATTATGGTGACTCTGCCCGCGCCAAACAAACCGTTCGAAGTTAAAGTTCAGGTGCAAGGCGGGAATGAAGCCAAAGCAGATCTGAATTTCAAGGACATCGTTGCCAAACAAGGGTCGGCGGCCGCGGAGCAAGTCAAAAAGCAGGAAGAAGAAAAGCAGAAGTTCGAAGGCATGAAGCAGCATTTCAATGCAGGCATCGCGGTTCTGGACCAGGAACGTAAAGCGAAGGACGAGGCGAACAAAGCTCCCGCGGATCAACGTGACGCGGCGAAAGCCAAAGTCACCGATCTGTCAAACCAGGCTGTCACGGAATTTACGGCGGCGCAAAAAGCGGCCACAGAAAAGGACACCAATCAACACATTGTCTGGGCCAAGCTGGCGGAAGCCTACGACCTGGCGGGCCGCAACGATGACGCCATCAATGCGTATCAACAAGCTATCGCGGCCAAGCCGGACGTACCCGGCTATTACAACAATTTGGGAAATGTGCAGGCGCGAAGCGGCAAAGTTGACGATGCACGCGTTTCCTACACGAAGAGCGCGGAACTCGATCCTCCGAATGCCGCGACGGCGTGGCGCAATTTTGGTATCAGCTTGTACAATGCCGGCCGCTTGAAAGAAGCCGTGGAGCCTTTAAAGAAAGCCAGCCAACTCGATCCCAAAAATCCGCAGGTCTGGTATTTGTTGGGCGCGGCGCTGGTTGGGTCGATGGAGACTAAGAAAAACGGTGACAAACTAGAGTTCATCATTTTGCCAGGAACTGTCGAGGCTTATCAAAAAGCCGTCGAGCTTGATCCCAATGGCGGGCCCAATAGTTATGGGGCGCAGGCCAAGCTCGGTCTAGAAGCTCTGGAACAAATTCAGCCCGGTATCGATACCAAAGTAAACGTGCGCAAAAAGAAGAATTGATGGATTAGGTTTTCCTGGGCCGGTTCCGCGCGACGGGACCGGCCTTTTTTTATTTGCTGGCCAATAACGCGTGAGGGTTCGTCCTCAGTGCGCGCAACGTGTTGGGATTTTGTGTCATCGCGGGCATGGCTGTCGCGTACACTAGGCCGCGGAGCGTTGGAGCCTGCACTTTGCAATCGGCGGTCACTAAAAATATTCAGAACACGCTGCCCGGCTCTAGTTCGCCAGAATGGGCCGTTCTGCTGCAGTGCGCCTCTCCTCATACCGACTCATCGGCGCTTTCTGCATTGTTCCGCGAGGTATCCTGGCCCACGCTATTTACGTTGGCCGAAGTTCATGGCGTTGTTTCGCTGCTCGCATCTGGTGTGGCCCGGCTAGGAGAAAACCTCACTCCACCAGAGTTCGCTCATAAAATCCGCCAAGTTCATCGCGCGCAAGTGCTGTCGGCGTTGCAGATGACCGCCGAGCTATTTCGATTGGTGGATCAATTTCGCGACGACGGGTTGGATGCCCTGTTGGTAAAAGGCCCTACCCTGGCTTTACGCGCTTACGGCGACACCGGGGCACGAAAATATGGCGATCTCGATTTTCTCGTTCGGCAAAAGGACATTCTTCGCGCCACCAAGCTAATGATTTCCGCCGGTTATAAGCCGGAAATATCTGTGGAGGCACTCAGCGCCCAAAAAATTCCTGGACAATATGTTTTCGTTCGAATCGCAGCTCCACTTCTTGTGGAGCTGCATACCGAGCGCACCATGCGTTACTTCCCTCGCGGGCTTCCGATCGAGCAATTCTTCGCGCGGAGGCAATATGTAAGCGTAGATGGTCATCAGATCCCCGCACTGGCCGTCGAAGATGAGCTAATCCTGATTTGTATTCATGGCGCCAAACATCTTTGGGAGCGTTTATCGCTGGTTGCGGATGTTGCCGCATTTGTAGACCGTCAAAGTTCTTTGAATTGGGAGCGCAGCTTTGCCACTGCGCGGGCTGTGGGCGCGGAGCGCATGCTGGATACCGGGCTGCTTCTGGCGAGCAATTTGCTAGGCGCGGTTTTGTCGCAAAATATTCGAGAACGGCTGCAAGCAGATCGATCGGCCTCGCGGCTTGCTGCGAAAATTGCGACCTGGCTACCTTCGGGAGGGCAGGCGCCGCCGGGATTATTGGCGCGCGCGCTTTATAGAATGCGCATGCGAGGGAGCGCAGTTTCGGGATTAGGTTACTTGCTTCGGCTGACGTTCTCACCTACTCAGGAAGATTGGTCGCCTGGTGAGGAAAATGACCGTGATGGGCGGTTCGCGGCACTGCGAAGGCCTGTTCGGCTTGCCAAGAAATATCGCGGCGGCGAAAAATCGTGAACGCTGGGCTGTTAAATTATGGATATGTTTGAATACGAAAAAGCCCGGACATTTTTATGTCCGGGCTTTTTTCTCAATGGGCTATCAGATATTGGTGCGATGGGCGATAACGTGTTTTGTGTTGGTTGCAGGCGCGGGCAACTCCACGGTCAGAGAAATTTCGCTCTTATTCCGCAGCACGCCGAGTTTTACGGTGCGAGTCTTGTCTGTGCCCTCGGCACCCTTGTCTTTATCTTTCTCGCCGTGCTGTGTGGCAAGCTTTTGACGCAGGTCCCCCACCGAGCGAATGCGCTCGCCATTCAGGGATGTGATGACGTCGCCGGCCTTGAGTCCAGCCTTCTCTGCGGGTGAACCCGAATTTACAGAACGCACCAGGATGCCCTCACCGTCCGGAGCGCCAAAAAATGATCCAAGCTGTCCAGCGAGATCCTCGGCATCGATACCCAAGCGCGGATGAGCAGCGAAAACCATCGGGCCATTCCACTCCATCGACGGCACGTCCGGAATTTCTGCAACTTCCGGGAGGTCAGGCATCTCCGGTAATTCTGGCATGCGAAACGCGAACGTACCGGGCGTCACTCTAGTCAAGTTGCGAGGCAATTCCTCAGACTTGCCCAACATGACGCCGATTTTTTGCGTATGCCCGTCTCGCCACACGGTGAGCTGCACGCTTCGACCGGCAGGAATTTCATGAATCATGCGCCGAAATTGCATCGCGCCTTCCACCTGCTGCCCATTGATTTCGGTCACCACGTCATTTTCTCGAAGGCCGGATTTCGCAGCGGGGCTGTCCGGAGCAATTCTGCCCAGCACGACCCCGCGCTCGCTTGGGAGTTTTAATTCTTTGGCGTTGTCGGAGGTAACCTCGCGCGTTTCGACACCGAGCCAGCTTCCACCTTCCTCACCGACCAATACATCAAAGTCGCGCACCTGGGGTTCAACTACTACCTGATTACCAGCGACACGCGATCGCTGAGCAGCGGTATATCGGGGCGCTGCTATCAAGACGGCGCAGAACACGGCGGCGCCGCCTGCAATAGTCCATATACGTTTATTCATGAATCTGTCCTCCGAAAAATATTAGCTCCTGTGCACTTAGACGCGGCAAAAGCTAAACCGTTGACCTCAGCACTACCACGCGGATCCCGCCGTTTACCGTATGCAAATGAATGGGCGCCCCGCCCTTGCCAATTTTTCCGTGAATTTCCCGTGGATGCTCGGAGCTTTCCAGCTCGAGGGGCAGCTCCGAAGAAAAATTTCCATTCAAGCAGCGCGCATCCAAATTTGCCTGCAGATCCGACGGTACTGCCAGCAACAAAGAACCGTTGGTGGTTTCGGCGGTGGCTTCACCTTTCTCGTCTCGTCCGATGCCCAGATGCGCAAGCTCCAGATGCACGTTGCCATTGGTGGTGTGCGCGTGGACGGAACCGCCGCCTTCGTACACCTCGATATTGCCATTGACGGTATGAAGATCTTCGATCACATCCACACCAGCGATGCGCAATGTGCCATTTACTGTTCCCAGATGCTCCACATGCGCTGCGTGCGGCACATGAATAACGTATTCAACGTAAACTTCCACACCAGCGTTCTGGGGATAGCGCGTAATCACAGAGACCGCACTCGGCTTCGCGTCGACTTCAATGGAAACGCGATCCAGATCCGACTCTTTGGTCTTGGCGGTCTTCACCGCGTGGACTTCGACGGCATCGCGGTCCCAGCCTTGCACTTCCACGGTGCCATTCACATTTTGTAATTCAAATGTGCCGCCCGGCTGCAATGGATAACTCTGATCGAAATCCTTACTCATGGCCAAACCGGAAGCGGCGAAGGCCGCACCCGCTACAGATAGAAATAAAGCTGCGCGCAACGCATGTCGAAGCATCGATTGTTACCCCCTTCGATTTTTACGACGGACCCGGACCGTAACGCGAAACAACCTGCACTACAACCTGGACCCCGAAGAAATCTCAATATCACGTATGGCGCGCTCGTAAATTCATCCGTAATTCAATTGAGCTGAAAATTAAATGTCACTGTCGAAACCACCTCGACCTGTTTGCCGTTGATCCACGCGGGTTTGCCACGCCACTGTTTCACGGCGTTGATAGCGGCTTCCCTGAGTGCCGGCTCACCCTGAAGGACTTTCAATACTTCCACGCGCCCGTCTTTCGCCACCCGCACCTGTAGCTTCACAACTCCCTGAATGCCCACGCGCTGGGCGAGTTCCGGGTAAACCGGATGAGGCGAATACGTGAGGCGGTTGCGAAAATCGTCAGGATCCTCGCGCAAACCTCCGGTGACCACTACTTCAAGCTTACCCAGCCAGCTTTCCAACCAATCCCCTTGCGAATCCGCCTGCTGTTGTGTCTGCGGCGGGTCGGGGGCAACGGGTTGCGCCGGTTGAGCAACATCCACGACACGCAAGCGTTCCTGCTCTTCGCGAATTCGGGATTCTCGCAGTGACGGCTCGGAATCCAGGAATTCCAGTCGAATCTTGCCCGCGGAAGTGCGCAGCTTCAACGGGATGCCGCCGCCATTCAGGACCGCGACGGCATGTACAGGGCCTGCGCTGTTGGACCCGTCAGTTTGAAAAGTTAAGTGCAGCGCGGAATCAGCCTCGATGCGATGCTCGCCGCCTTTAGTGACCAGCGCGTCGATATTCACCGCGAGGTTGCGCGGCAGAAACACTACAATGTCGCCATTCCCGGAGGCCAGTTGAGAAGCTCCCGCAAGATGAACCGTCGTTGCGTGTGCAGATGCAGGAACGGGCAAATTATTAGGTGCGGCGCCGGGACCGCTGTCGGGTCCACTGGAAGGATTGATCCACGCAGTAATCGTCCCGTCAGCCGTGGCGGCCTGCACGGCGCCTGCTACGCGAGTCAGGCAAATGCTGCCGCCACTGGACTCGACTTCCATGGGTCCAGCAACATACATGATGCGAATACCGCCGCCACCCGTCTGCGCGTGAACCGAACCGCGCACTTCGCCAAAATCGATCTGCCCGCCTCCGGTGCGCACGTTGACGAAACTCCCGGCGTGCCCGACGGTAATGTTTCCGCCATCGGTATCCAGATCAGCGCGCCCGCCAATCGTGCCCGCGCGAATGTGACCGCCTCCGCTGCGCAGCGAAGCGTCGCCGGTGATGTTGCCGACGTTGATGTGTCCGCCTCCGGTAAACACATTCAAGTTGCCGGCCACGTCCAGCACCTGAATGTGCCCACCTTCGGTTCGCAATCTCGACGAGCCACCCGGGGAGCTGGCGGCATTGGCGTCGTGCATGTGATGCACAACTTTCTGCATGCTGCCTACGCCGATCCGCCCAGTGCGGATATTCCCTCCCTGGGTCACAAGCGTCGCTACCCCACCAATATCCTGGGTCTCAATGTCACCTGCCTCGGTGTTCACGTCGAGGCTATATCCTGGGGGCACGGCAATTTCAAATTGCACCCAGAATTGTGCGCCGGATGCCGCTGCTCGCGCGGCCTGCGGGGGCAAGGCCCCTTCGATTTCGACGCCAGCACCGGTAGCTTTGGCGCGCAAAACATATTTATCCAGCAGCGCCTGAGCCTGTGGTACATGCGCATCCGTCTCGATGTGCACGGTGTAACGCACCACCGGAGCTGCGCCGGCATCTAGGGTAATAATGCGCACGGAGCCCAGATCGGCGCCTAGCCGCAGCGTCAATCCATCCTGGGTCTGCAGCGTGCCTGTCCGCTCGGCGGAAGCGTGCGGGGTTACAGGCTCGCCGGGTTTGGCATGTTCGAGAGGGTCCAACTCAGCAGCGGCTCGGGCTCGAGTGGAAAACGCAGAGGTACAAAAAATAATTGCTAAACCGCAGAGCCATGGGGCGTTGCGAAAAATCCTGCTTCTGCACTCGCGTTTGTAATGGAAAAAAGATTTCATGGATGAACTAAATCCCGCTGAGCACTACTGCGGTTCTCGTGGCCCAATTTGCCGCAAGGCCGCGGCGCTGCGCAGCCGCACGTACCGGCTGGGATCACGCTTTTGCAGCTCTTCCAGAGTGCGAATCACCTTTTCCACGGAAGGGTCCGAAATCAGCGCACTGGATTCGCTGGACGAAGTCATCTGCATGTCGTCGGACTGGTCGTCAGGGTTTTCCGGCTCGCCTGCAAGTTTGGGATACGAAACCACATTTGAAGCCTGCGACTCATGTTCCAGCGAGTGCACCAACATATTTACAACTTCCACGCGCACGCCGGGATTCGCATCATGCGCCAACGCATCCAGCATGGCTTCTCGAACGGTGTCATCCGAGGCGGAATCCTTGAGCGCTTCCAGTGCCTTCATGCGTACCGCGGGATTTTGATCTTTGCGCGCGGCCAACAGCAGTGCCTTACGCACTTGCGCATCTCGCGCCTGCGCTTTGAGCGCGTCAAGACAATCCAGCCGCACACCGGCATCGAAGCGCTCGCCGTTTTCAACCACGTAGGTAAGGACGCGGCGCATATTGCTATCGTCCACATTGCCCGAAAGCACCATGGGCTGCTCGGCGCGCAATTGCAGTTGCACTGTACCGGGCGCGGCATTGGGCCAGGGCGCTAGATTGATCCCCGCCACGGCCATTTTCGAAAGCTGCTCATCGGTAAGCTTTTGCGAAGCGAGGACGTTTACGGCACGGCCGTTGTTGTTGCCGGGAAATGCGTTTTGCAGCCAGGGCATCACCTCGGCGCCCAACAAAACGCCGAAGACAAGCAACATTGCGCCGCTCCACGCCGGGCGCAAAGCCATCCAGCGGCGCACCCAGCCGAAGGACTGCCAATGCTCGCGCACCGGCGTCACGGAAAGATCATCCAGCGTTTCCGCCAACTGGCTGCGGCATTGCGACAAGAGCGCATCTGCGGAATTGATTTCGCCTGCCGGTGGATTCGCGGCGCCGATCGCTTCCCACAACGCTCGCTCACCCGCGAGTTGGTCCATGCACAAGTCACACACCGCAAGATGCTCGTCGATCAGCTTGCGTTCATTCTCGTTGACCTCATCGCAAGCGTAGAAAACCAGGAAGGGGGCAATCTTCGCGCAAGACGACTTCTTGACCTTGTTTTTGTCCCTGTTCTTGTCGGGCGCGTTCATCGCAGCTCTCCCAATTCATGGCGGAGCTTACGCGTGGCGCGGAACAGCGAATTCTTCACTGTCTCTTCGGTGGTTCCCAGAGCATCACCAATAGCGCGGAGCTTCAATCCCTGATAGTGCTTCATCTCAAATACGATGCGCTCGCGAGGTGAAAGGCGTTGCATGGCCACTGCAATTCGCGCTTTTATCTCCAGTCCAAACATAGTGCGTTCAGGATCGAGGGTGGGTCGATGTTCACGCTGTCGCTCAAAAAAGTCCGTTATGCCTTCTTCGTGGTGTCCATGATTCACCTCCGGAGATTGATCCTCTGGCCGCGCTTGCCGGCGGCGCAAATGATCGAGGCACACGTTGGTGACGATGCGGTAGAGCCAGGTATAAAAGCTGCATTCAAAACGGAAGCGGTGCAGGTTGCGGTAAACTTTGAGAAAAGCTTCTTGATAGACGTCGCGCGCATCCTCCGGGCGCTTCATCAAATTGAGCGCCAGGCGTAGAACGTCCCGGTCATAGCGGTGGACAAGTTCCTCGAAGGCAGCGCGGTTGCCAACCTGGGCTTCCACCACCAGGGCCCGGTCGTCGAGGTTCGGCGGCGAAGTCACCGCGCCCAAGGCCGCGTCTCCGCCGCCCGCGCCTCCAGCTTCACCGGCCACAGCCAAAACCCATCGTGGAAGCGACATTCCTCGCCTTCTGTTCGCGCGCCGTCCTTGGAAAAGTGTGGTGGGGCGCGTCACTACACGATAATCCAAGTTTCTTCGTTAGGCCAACACGGAACACCCGTGCGACCAACCTGTTTGGACGTGCCGCTACCCCATGGGTAAGCATGGCTTCCTGAATTAACAACGCACGGGTGCGGGGTTTTGTTTCGTGCTAATTTATTGAATCCAAAACGAAGATTCTCTATTTTGTAGGGGAACCCGAAGTGAATTTTTGCTGCGTTTAGGCCTCTTGGCGGGCACCTCGCATGGTCCAAGCCCACAGCGGCCAAGCCAGCTGGGCTGCCAGTATCAGCAGGACTGCGTAGCCATTGCCACGGTAGAAGGCGTCAGGCTGCGAAACTAGTTTTGCCGCAGTTGCCAGCAGCGAAGTACCCGCCACCACCAGGAAGTAACCGAGCAGGTTAAAGCGCACGACTCGAGTTATGCCGAATACCAGCAACCCTAGAAGGAGGGCTCCCGCGATGAATTGTTTGGCGAAGTCCGCTGGGGTACCCCAGGCGGTGCCCACCGTTGCTAACGCGGCGCTAAAAAAAAGTAAGAATCTCAGCCATGGCTGCTTCACTTTCGTGGCCACGAAGGAGGCACATAGTGCTACAAGCCCGGTATACATCAGGGTTCTGAGCAAGACCGTGCCGAAGATCGACAGGGCCGGGAGCGTCGCGTCAAAGTCGCCACCAAAAGAGGCTTCAACAGCACGATGTGCTGTCGGCCAATGGGCCGACAGCACACCGACTAGACGGCTAAATCCGATCAAGGCCGCCGTACCGCCTACGCCAATCAACAGCGCATCGCGGTAATACAGCGGCGGCCTACCTGCCCAGCTCGGCAGGCGCTCTTCACCGAACGCGCGCCTCCCGAAAAACCAAGCCACGCCAAAAAGCAGCACGATCCCGGAGAAATACACGGCGCCTCCGAGCACCGTACTGATGCCGATTCCCACGAGCGTAAAACTAAACGGATTTGACGTGTCATACCGGTTCATAACATCTGCGATACGGTTTCCAAAAACAAAAATAAGTACGTAACTCGCCAGCCCCCACAGACCCCACGCCGCCAACCGCCTCCAAGGAATGGCATGCGAATCGTCGGAGCGTAAACTTTTCAGAAATACAATCAGCGCCACGACCATGAACCCGCCCAAAACCAGAAATGGCAGCACCATGGAAATGAGTACGCGCGGGAGGGTCAGCTCCGACTGCCGGCGCCGCCAGTCATCGGGAATTTTTATGTACGTGCGATAGTTGGCCACTTCGTCGCCGAGAACCGCAACTTGGATACGCGCATGCGCGTGTGATTTGGAATCTGCCTGTGTCTCCGAGTCATCGAGGGCCCGATTCTGTTCCCACGTGAGCTGGTGGTCCACGCGGTGCGGATGCTTATCGGACTTGGCTTCGATCAGTGTCCATTGCGACAGATCGATATGCTGCGCGCTGCGCAGATAATCTTCCGCGCGCTTCACGGCTTCATCTTTGCTGAGCGTAGCGCCTGCCGCATCCTCGCTCAAAATGTGATGCACGGAATGCAGCGCGCCGTTCGGGCGCAGCACCACCGCGAATTCTTCCGGCTGGCTATCGCGGAAATAGCGAATCCTCCAAAGCGCGCCGGGCACTTCCTTATCGTAAATTTCATTGACCCTGGCCACACCCACCCGCTCCCGCAGGAATTCATTGGTGGCCGGATCAGTCGTGTTGGCGAGCAACACCGCGTGATGGTAGGAGCGAGGGTCTATCCCGCGCTGACGAAGAACTTCATCCGACTCGATGAGCGCGGTTCGCGCGTTGACGGAAAGCTTCAGATAATCCCCGATGGAAGGCTGTTTGAGGCGCCAGGGCAGCAAGCCCCCAATTACCAGGCAAGCCGCAAGGACACCAATTATCCCCGGCGTGAGCGCGTCATAGATGTGCGCCTTTCCCGAGGGCGCAAGATCTTCAGCGACGTTATCGACGATATCTATATCCGGGGCGGGTGCCGCGCGATTCAACAAATCATCCACCGGCGCGAAGTAGCCTCGCCTTAAATAGGCCACACCCGAAAAAATTAACGGAGCCAGCGCCGCGGCGCCCACAATCACGCCCGAAATTTTGAAATACATGCTGTTGGAGCGCACAAGCAGCAAGCCGACTAGCGAGGCATCCACCGTGTAGTGCCAGATTAGGGTAGCCAGAATGCCCCAGCGCAGCATCACGATCCCGGCCACGATGCCGATAATTCCTACTTCGATTCCGCGCGTATAACCAGGTTCCTGAGGATACGCACTATGCAGGAAACTCCACGAAAAGGCCGGAAGAATAATTGCCAGCACGCGCGATTTGGTCAAACGGCCGATGAACGGTATGGCGAACAAGCGGAAGAGAAATTCCTCGCTGGTCGATGCCAGCAAGCCAATCGCGACGCCGGCGATCCAGGGAAAAGAGGTGTTCACCGCATCCGAATAATTGAGATCCTGTGGCGCCCAGACGCCGACTTTGCTGCCGAACATATAAAACGCCACGATAAAACCGATATGCGCGGCTGCCAGCGACAAGCCCACCACGGCGGCGGAGAAAAATTCCTTGGATTGCAGCCCGCGCAAAGTAAACGCTTTGTTTAGGCGCAAGCGGTCTGGTTGCGAAGCGCGATATAGCGGCTCCGCGCCCGGAAGCACCATGGTGACGGTGAGGGCCGTGCCAACAGCCATCAGTATGTTCAAAAGGATTTGCAGCGCGACAAAACTTCCATACGAAGCGTGGGTATCGTAATTTGCCCGCGTCGATTGCCACTGATTGACCTGCATGAAGAAAAACAACGCGGCCACCAGGGCGCCCAGTTTTATGGCTCCCATCCAGTCGGCCTGGCCCTTGCGCCACAGCGAAATTCCCAGCCACAGCGCGCTGCCCATCAGCAAGATGTACGGGATGATGGCGATCTGGTTGTACAGCAGGTTCGTAGAACGCAGTTGCTTGTAACTTCGCTCCCACGCTTCAGGGACCTTCAGATATTCCTCGCTGTTTCCGATCTGATCGCCTTGCACTACGACGTTCAGCCGGTAAGGCGCGTCCTTGGCGCGAAATCCATGCTTTTCCCACGTGAATGACCAATCCAGGCGGTTAGGTCTCTTCACCGAATTTATTTCTTCCGGTAAAAGATCCCAGCCCGACTTGATATCCAATTTGCTTTCAAGAAAATTTTCAGCGTTATATTGCGCGGCGGCACGCTCCAACGTTGCGCCTGCTCTACCTTCTTCCACATGGTGCTCGTAACCCTCCACCTGGCCCGCGGGGCTCACGCGTACGTGAAACTCCTCTTCCTGTTGCGGTTTGAAAAAGCGCACATCCCAATACCAGATATTCAGTTCCGTGGACATCAGCCGGTTGGCTTTCTCGAGTCCGGTTTCACGTTCCAGATATGTTTTCGCGTTGTCGTCCACGTCGAACACAATAGCGGACTGATAACTTGCGACGTTCTGGCCCTCATTCGCGACGAACTCTTTTGCGCGCGCTAACGCTTCCCCGCGCGATACTTTAAAATTCACCGAGGCTTCCGGGAATGCCCGGAAATAATACTTGTGCGCGAACAACGCGCCGGCAATTCCTGCGATCACCCACATCAGTAACGCTAGTTTGTTCGCAGACGTTAAACGGTCATTCGACACTAAACCTCCCGGGCCAAACCATAATCTAAGTTACAACGTCGATTGGATTTCATACGGCCAATTTCAAGATTCCTGGGTAACGAAGGTCCTTACTCCATAGTTGCACGGGGGAATTTGGCCGGCTACAAACTAAGACGTATCCTCTGACGAAAACGCGGTGCCATCACTCTAGAATACGCAAGAAATCAGCGCAAGTTTCGCCTTCCCCGCTGCTTGTATTAGTGACGTGTAATCATAATGGTATAAAAGATGGAGTTGTTTTGCCGTTACTGTGCAATTAGTTGGAGCAGATCGTAACCGGCGTTCCCAGAGCGAACGCTTTTCCATGGCGCCCACGCAAACCCTAACTACTGACGTACGAATGATTAAGGGCGTTGGCCCGCAACGAGCAGAATTGCTGGCCAAGCGCGGAATCCACACGCTTGAAGACCTGCTCTCCTACCTGCCTTTTCGTTACGAAGACCGCATCCATTTTTCCAATGTAAAAGACATTCAACCCAACGGCATTTACACCATTCGCGTGCAAGTCATGAGCGGACAGGCGGTACGGACCATGCGCGGGCGCGATGCAGTGTTTCATCTGCTGGTCCGCGACGCCACCGGCCAACTTCCCTGCAAGTTTTTTCACGGCGGGTACTTGGAGGGCCGTCTCAAACCGGGACAAACGTTGATTCTCCATGGCAAAGCCGAGATAGATAAGCTCCGTCCTGCGCGCATTGAAATGGTGAATCCGCAGATGGAGATGACCAGCGACCAGATGGACTCCACGGAAGTTGGCCGTATCGTTCCAATTTATGAAGCCATCGGCACATTCGGTTCGCGCGCCATCCGTCGCGCCATTTATGCCGCGTTGGATCTGCTCGATCCAAGCATGCCGGACGTGCTGCCCGTCGAATTGCGCGCGCGCCTCGCATATCCGTCACGTCGCGAGGCGCTGATTCATACACATTTTCCACCGGCAACGGAATCGATCGAGGCGCTCAACACTTTTCGCTCAGCCGCACAGCAACGCTTGATCTTTGAGGAATTTTTTCTTTACCAATTGAGCCTGAGCCTGGACCGCAAGACCAACCGAACGGAAAACGCCATAGCGTTTCGACTTCGCGAAGACACGATTCGCGAAGCGCTGAAACGCATTTTGCCTTTTAAGCCAACTGCGGCGCAGAAACGCGTGCTGGCAGAAATTGCCGCGGATCTGGAAAAGCTCGCGCCCATGAATCGCCTGTTGCAGGGCGACGTGGGGAGCGGCAAAACGATCATCGCCCTGCAAGCCGCGGTAATCGCCATCGAAAATGGCCTGCAAGCGGCCCTCATGGCCCCCACCGAAATCCTCGCTGTGCAGCACTACCTCGCGGCCAAGAGAATTCTGGCTCCGGCTGGTTATCGGGTTGAATTGTTGATCAGCGGCCTGAAGTTTCGTGACAAAACCGCCGTGCTTGAAAGTATTCGCACAGGCGAAGCGAAACTGGTGATCGGCACCCACGCTTTGATTGAAGACAAAGTCGAGTTCGCGCGCCTCGGTTTCGTGGCTGTCGACGAGCAGCACCGCTTTGGCGTGTTGCAGCGCAAACGCCTCATGGATAAATCACTGGCGCACGGACACGCGCCTCACGTCTTGGTGCTGACCGCCACACCAATTCCGCGTACGCTTTCGCTCACGCTGTATGGCGATCTGGATGTGTCGGTGATCGACGAACTGCCTCCCGGCCGCACACCCATCGAAACCCGCATGACCACGCAGCCGCATCTGCCGGGAGTATGGGAATTTGTGCGCAGAGAAGTTAACGCCGGCCATCAGGCCTATATCGTTTATCCGGTGATCGAGGAATCGAAACTCGAATTGAAAGCGGCCATTGAGGAATTCGAACGATTGTCGCGCGAAGTATTTCCCAAGCTGAAACTTGGGCTTTTGCACGGCCGCCTTTCGAGCGAAGAAAAAGAAACAGTGATGCGGCAATTCCGTAAGAACGAAGTACAGATTCTGGTGGCCACCACGGTTGTGGAAGTCGGCGTGGATGTTCCGAATGCCACGGTGATGGTTATCGAGCATGCGGAGCGCTTTGGGCTGTCTCAGCTGCATCAGTTGCGTGGGCGCATCGGACGCGGCGCTGCCAAATCTCATTGTATTTTGATGGCGCCGCCTTACATGACTGAAGAAGCGCGGGAGCGGCTCGACACTATGGTGCGCACCGCCAATGGATTCGAAATCGCTGAAACGGATTTGTTGTTGCGAGGACCCGGCGAATTTTTTGGCACGCGGCAATCGGGGGACATGGGCTTTCACATTGCTAATCCGCTGCGCGACCGTGAGCTGCTTGAACTGGCGCGCCGCGAAGCTTTCGCGCTCGCCGACGATCCGGAGCGAGCCGCGGAGTTGCGCGCGGTGCTGCAATCGCTGCCAGAACACTGGCAGCGGCGGTACCAATTGGCACGGATCGGCTGAGAATTTTTACCTTGAGAGAAAGAAGTTATGCGAGTCATCGCCGGAATCTACCGCAGCCGCATACTGAAAAGCCTCAAGGGCCTGGCGCTGCGTCCCACCAGCGACCGCTTGCGGGAAACACTTTTCAACGTGCTGGGAGCGGGAATTCAGAGTTCGCGCTTCCTGGATGTGTTCGCCGGAACCGGCGCGGTGGGAATTGAAGCTCTGAGCCGTGGCGCTGAATACGTTTGCTTCATCGAAAATCATGCAGCAAGCGCGGCGCTGATTCGCAAAAATCTTGCGGCTCTAAAGGTAAATTCCGGAGTGACGGTCATCTGCGCGGATGCGATCCGCGGACTCGAATCGTTGGAGGCTAAAGTGAAAGCCGGCGATGCCGCTTACGATTACATCTTTATCGATCCGCCGTACGCCGCTACCGCGGATTATTCTCGCGTGCTACAAAAAGTTGGCGCCTCCAATCTTCTTGCGAACGGGGGAATTATCATCGTCGAGCATCGCAAGACTTTCGATCTGGCCGAATCTTTTGGGGCTCTGAAACGCGTTCGGCTGTTGCGACAGGGCGACGCCGCTCTGAGCTTTTATCGTTGCGAGGAGGGTCAACGATCCATAAAGAGCGCGGATAACCTCTAGACTAGCGCGCACATCTATCTTCGCAAGCACTTTGGCGTTGGAAGCGGTTAACAATTCGGATAAATTCGGGCCGTTGCGAAGTGTGGAAAAGTCACAGCGAGCAACACGTTATACTCGAGACTGCATGTCATTTGGTCAAGCCAGCAATTCATTGAGTATTTTGGGGCAGCAAGGTGCGCTTGTTGCGCGCGATGTGCCCCCATCGGCTGGCGGTCCGCAGTTCGAAGTCCGCTGGAACAGCTTCCACCAAAGTCTCGGAAGCAGTATTCGCGCGCTGGTCACTGGGCCTTCCGGATCAAGAAAACTTCGGGGCGGAGATTTTTTTAGAGACTGCTGGGTCGAAGGCCGTATTCCGCGCGCCGCCGTAATTGCCGCGGCGCTGTGGCACATTGTTTTTTTGGTTGCGCCGTGGCCGGATCTTCCCGCGACCCCGAAGAAGAATCCTGCGTTTGAAAATTTCCAGCTTACCTGGTCCGGTCCAATCAATGACTTCCCCCCGCTGAAACTTTTGTCCGCGTCCGTACCCTTGCAAGCAACTCCCAGCCCACGCGGCGACATTGCCAAGCCGATCGCGCGCGCGGGAGCCGATGCATTCCATCCTCGCCAACGGATTTTCACCGACCCTGTCGCGCCAACGCACCCTCGGCAAACCTTGATCAATACCGCCGCCCGCATAGTGCCGCCAAAAATTCTTCCGAGTTTGCCAAACATCGTTTTGCTGCAGCAGAGTGCCGCTCCCGCGAAACCGCGCATGGAAATCACAGAACAAATGTTGGCTCAATTTCATCCACGCGAACATCGCAGGGCGACCGTGAAGGTTGCGCCTCTGCCGGATGTTCCTGCTGTTGACGACGCTCCCGCCGGAATCACGTTAGCCCCAACTCCCAGCGCACCGGTTCGCCCCAAGTTGGAGTTGAATGCCGGAGCCGCACCGCGAGTTGCACAACAGCGATCGACTTCAAATGATGCGGGGCCTGCGCCCGAACTCGCTCACCAAAACTCGATGGACCCTAACGCAGCCACGCTCATAGCGCTTTCCGCAACGCCCGGGCCCGTTGCACCCAGCGCGCCGCCGCAAGGAAATCTCACAGCGCGCGTTTCCATTTCTCCGGAAGGCAAACAGACCGGCGTTCTCGGCGGTAAAGGTTTGCCCAACGAAAATAATAACGGCGGAGTTGGCGGAACAGCTGAAAGTGCCGGCGGTACCGCATCTGGAAATATTGCTGGAACAAACTCGACAACGGTAAGCATCAGCGGCGGCAACCCCACACCGAAGAGCATGTTATCGGTCAATCCGCAGCCCAAGATCGACTCGCCGACGTCTCACCGGCTAGTTGCGAAAATCGATCCGCGCGCGCGAATTGCGGACGCCGCGGAGCGCACCGGACCGCCAAATTTTGCGACGCTTCCGCCCGGCGCAAAACCGGAACAAGTTTTCGCGTCAAAAAAGGTCTACACGATGTTGGTGAACATGCCCAATCTCAACAGCGCGACGGGTAGCTGGATCTTGAATTTCTCGGAGCTGCGCTCGGCGACTTCCGGCGCACACGTAACGGCGGCGGATCTGTCGGGTCCATCGCCCATCAAGAAGATTGATCCGAGATATCCGCCCACTTTAATCAACGAACATGTGGAAGGCGAGGTGGTGCTTTACGCGGTAATTCGCGGTGATGGCTCGGTAGATAGCGTGGAGTTGGTTCGTGGTGTGGATGAACAGCTCGATGCCAATGCCATGGAAGCCCTGAGCCAGTGGAAGTTTAGACCAGCATCGCGGCAAGGCACGCCCGTGGCACTCGAAGCTATTGTGCACATTCCATTTCGCGCCCCGAGTAACAACTAGCAGAGCATCTTCGCAGAAATCACGCCGTGACTACCGCGATCAACTTATCGATATCGCGTTCGGTATTGAACAAATGCGGCGATATGCGCAGATTCCCCTCGCGCAGGGCCACGAACACATTATTCGCGCGCAGCTTTTCGTATAGCGCTGCCGTTTTCTCTAGTGTCCGCGCGGCAATACACCCATACGGTCCGCGCCGTGCGGGATCAAGCGGACTCGCCGGCACGCAACGATCTTTCGGCAAGCGCTCAAACATCAGCTGCATCAGTCCCCGATTGTGCGCGTCCACCGTTTCGGGCTTGATTCGAAGCACCAACTCTAACGAGACGGCCATGGCCGACAAATTAAAATAGCTGGCGGTCTCGGCCGAGTCCCAACGGCGCGCACCCGCCGCCATCTTTGGATCGGGCATCACCATGGATCCGAAGTGATTGGCGCCTTCCGCGGCGGTCCAATAAAACGGGCCGGGCCTCATGTTGGCGCTGTGCTCACTCTTGGCCCAGAAAAATCCCGTGCCGTATGGGCTGAGCAGCCATTTGTAGCCGGCGCACACGATAAAATCCGCGCCCAGTAGCGTCACGTCCATGGGAGTAGCGCCGCAACACTGGCTTGCGTCCAACAACAACAGGGTGCCTTGAGCGTGACATGCGGCCGCCAATCGCGCTGCGTCGATCATCGAGCCATCGTCAAAGCGCACCAGGCTAACCGACACCAATTTCGTCTTTGGCGATAGGGCGGCAATTAAATCGTCTGCGCTGATAAAGCGATCGCTGGGCGCCACGATTTTCAGCGCAATGCCTTCGCGCTTCTCCATCGGTCGCCAGGTGGTGTACTGCAAAGGAAACTCGCCTTGTGCGGTGACGACTTCATCCCCGGTTTTCCAGTTCAGACCGTAAGCCACGGAAGCCATTCCAGTACTCGCACCGGTGGTGAGCGCGATTTCGTCGGCTCGCGCCCCGACCAATTGCGCGATAGAAGCGCGAATGCGATTCGGCACATCGAAATAAGCCTCGTCAGGTACGCGTTGCGGGAATTTCTTCCATTCAATCGCGGCCTGCGCCCCCTTTAATGAGGCCTTGGGCATCGGAGCGTTGCCAGCCACGTTCAAGTAAGTCGCTTCTTCGAATTCAAACCATTCGTCTCGCCAGCTGGTTTGGGTAGGACTCGATGTTGCGGTTGCCATTCACACCTCCCGGTACCTGCTCTAAAAGACTGTGGGCGATCACCACGAACTTCAACATCCAATTTGGGCAGCGGCGGCCCAAAAATACAAGAACATATTAAAGGAAATATCGGGCTGCTAGAGCCTCTAGAAATGCGTTCGCAATTCGCGGAACGTTGGCAGGATCACCAATTTCCCCGCACCCGCCAGCACCGGCTCATGCTCCAGTTGCCAGGTGTCCTGATGCGGTATATAGACTGCGTTCAATCCTATCTTCATGGCAGGATTGATATCACTGCGCGGACTGTTACCGATCATCCAGCCCTGGGACTTCACAATTTTGTGTTTGTGCACGAGCTTGCCGTAGGTTTCATGATCCTTTTCCGGCACGATCTCAATAAATTCAAAAAATCCCTGGAGGCCGGAGCGCTCCACTTTAGCGGCTTGTTCCGCTGCTTCGCCTTTGCTGAACAAAATTAAGCGGTGGCGATCCTTAAGATACGCGAGTGTTTCCGGCACGCCATCCATAATTTTGGGCGGGGTACGTTCCAGCTCCAGCACCCGCTGTTTAATAGTCGCTACCGTCTCGCGACAGGCCATTTGCTCGGCAAGCTTCAGATACGTTTCTTCCAGGGAGCGCCCAAAGCAGCGGACGCCATAACCATACTGGCGGATATTTTTTCGTTCCGTTTCATTCAAAATGTGACGAATATAAGCGCGCGTATACCCGCAGGACTCCACCAGGCTGATGAAATCCTCGATCAGCTTTTCAAAAAAGACGTTATTTTCCCACAGCGTGTCATCCGCATCGATCAGGAGCGTGTGCCGTCGCATATCTAAATTCTACAATAGGACATCAGGACGCTTTGCGCTGGCCGGCGGCAAGTTTCTCCAGCACACTGCGCGCGGTTTTTTGCAGCTCGCCAAAACGTGTCAGGTAAGTTTGAAACTCCTGGTTCAACGCTTGCGCTTCGGTTGGCCCCAATTTTGTGCGCAAAATCATGTCGCGCAGTTTGACCGGGTGCGGCAGCAGCGCGTCTTCCTGCAATTCTTCCAATGCCAACTTGGCGTCATAGTGGTACATAAACTCTCCCCAACGAAGGTAAAAAATGATTGTACTCGCAGCAGGGATGAATTTCTGAACAGAGGATGAGTTTGAGCCGATAGGAAATTACGCTACCGCGCTACAGGGAATAAACTCGTAACGGTCGATCTTTGCGGCGATGCCTACCTTCCCGTTTTGGCCCTCATCGACGCGCACTACCATGCCGCGACACCGTATTTTCACGTCGGATGACTTCAGCATGTCTTTTGGCAGAGTAATGATAAAACTGATTTCGCGGCCAGCTTCGAATTTTTCTCCAGCAAAAAAGTACAGACCGCGGTAACTCACATCACGCATCTCCACCGGCAATTCCTTACCCTTTTGCTCCCACGGAAGAATGCTGAGCGGCAGGTGCATCGTGAATCGACGAGCTTCGCGGCGGTCCGCAGCACTATTCATACAGCTCCTCAGCTTGGGCTGGAATGCAGGAACGCTAACATTGCCGCCCGCAAACTGCAACGCGAAAAATCTAATTCCTCCGTCTTCCAACACGTTGTGTACCACTTCGGTGCTTAACCAGATGTCCCCGCATCCGGATTTGCAAATGCTGACCCGCAAATGAGCTGATGCGCACTGAGTTGGGCCGACAGTTGCGAGCGTCGGTCATCCGTTATCCATAGCTGCGACGTGACAATCCTTCTTCGTTACGGTCTAATTTATTAGCAGTGTTTACCGGCCAAAAATGAGATGAGCCAGCAACACGATTCACGCAATTTTTTTCTTTCCGGTTCGGTGGGACGTCTCGAAGCTGTGCTGTGGAGGCCACGCAGCGCTATTGCGCCCGTACTGGCCGCACTGGTTTGTCATCCGCATCCGCTTTTCGGCGGCACGATGCACAACAAAGTGGTCTTTCAGGCTGCTAAATCCATTGACGCTCTCGGCGTTCCCGTCCTGCGTTTCAATTTTCGCGGTGCCGGGCTCAGCGAAGGAGTTCACGATCGGGGGATCGGCGAGCGCGATGATGTACGCACCGCATTGCAATTTCTCATCGCTGAATTTCCCGGGGTGCCCTTGTTAGTCGCGGGATTTAGCTTTGGTTCTGTTGCAGGCCTTCGCGTGGGGTGCCAGAGTCCTGAAGTGACGCAATTAATCGCGCTGGGCCTCCCGATAAATAATGCCGACGTGTCCTTTTTGTTCGAATGCCGCAAGCCTAAGCTGTTCGTTCACGGCAGCAATGACGAACACGGTGACGTGCGCAAGGTAGAGGAGCTAGTTCCCTCGCTGCCGGGCGAAAATCACCTGGCTATCGTTGAAGGGGTCGACCATTTTTTCGCAGGCAAATTAAGCGAAGTAGATCAAGCCATTACTAAATGGCTCATCAAGCAAGTGCCCGCACTCAAGAAGTAGAATCGCCTCGAGCCGTCAGGCGCTTTCGCCGCGCGAGAAAAGTTTACTGAACTGGTCCACGGTTGCGATCGGCACGCCAAGCAGGCGTGCGTTTGCTCGCGCATGCTCGGGACGCGACATGCCCACCAGCGCGGTGGTGATCCCTGGCGCGGAGCGCACAAACTGCAGCGCTCGCTCTGCGTCATTCTCGAGTCCGAACGCATCAGCCACGAATCCCGGCAGGTTGCGCGCCACTTGACCCTGCAACAAAGAAGCGCTGGCGATCAGTGTGATGTCCAGTTCATCCGCCGCTTCCGTTACGGTGCGCTTGCGTCCGCCGACCATTTGGTTTCCCAGCGTCAGCGCTTCCGTCATTCCCAAATTAAAAGGCAACTGTATAAAACGGAAACGATGGCGTCCGCCGGCAATTTCCTGCGCGATCTGCACCAATTCCGGGAGTTGCATCGAGTCCCGAGCGGTTACTTCCTGGCGAAAAGCATTCCAGGTAGCCACGCCGTAGTATTGAATTTCGCCAGCGACCACCGCGGACTCCAGAAACGTGAAGGCTTCCCTGATGCGCTCGAGAAAATCCGCCTTGGGCACTTCCCCAAGCTGCGATTCGGGATTGTGCAAATAAAATACATCCACACAGTCGACCCGCATGTTGCGCAGGCTTCGGCCCAATTGATTCTTGAGAAAGCGCGGGGTCATGCAATGGCCGCCGCCGACAATGTCTTTAGGGCTTAACACGCCCGGCTGAATATATTCTCGAAAGAAATATTCATTCGGATCGCTGGGCATATCGCCGTCCGGCGTCAGGTAACCGGCCTTGGTGCATAAAATCAGTTCGTCGCGCGCGATACTCTTAGTTTTTAATTCCGCCAACGCCGCTCCGATGCTGCGTTCACTGCGTTGAAACCTGTAATTGATGGCTGCATCAATTACATTGATGCCACCTTGGACCGCCTCCACGATTGCCGCTGTATAGCCGCGGTCGGTTTTTTCGTCGGGCTTCCCAAGATAGGTTCCAATTCCCAGCGACGAGAGCGTCAGTCTTTGTGCGTCGCGAAAATGTCCCTCAGCAGCTTTAGGGAATCGGGCCGCGTAACGGCGCGTCCCGTCGGCGGTGGCGAATGTTGTCATCGTTGCGCTCGCAATTTTTCAATCTCTACTAATTTGCTCGGCGTAAGCGCGAAGTATAACAGGCCCAGCGGCTTGGCTAATTCGTACTTGGTTGTTTGGGCGGTTCTGGGGGAGCCAGCAAGCGCGAACAAGCCCGTAGGATCCTGCGGTATGGCCAATCATTTTTCTCGCGAAAAAAAATCTCGCCGGTTCGCGGATTGCTGTAAAACCAGCGCGCCACCAACCACAAGTGCTCGCTCAATTCGCCTTTGGACAATGGCAACTGTTCAATCGGTCTCGCGCCGGGTTGCTCGGCTCCATGGGGCAAAGCTAGTGGGAATTGTACGGCGCCGGTCGAATCAACCACCGGATCGAGATAGTTGCGAAAAATTTGTTCGGCAGAACGCGGCTGGCTGGCAATTTCCGCAAATGGCAGAAAAAACGGCTCGCAAAGCTTCCCGCCCTGAACACGATACGCCGCGACAACCTGGTCACCCGCGCCGCGTTGCAAAATCACCGCGTCTAAAGCCTGAATACGTCGCGCCAAATCGGGCCGCCCGCGCAAGACCTCATCTAGTTTTTCAACTTTTTTGTGCAGCGTTGCCGCGCGCTCGAAGTCCAGGTCTTCGCTGGCCCGCTCGCGTTCCGTTTCAAATGTGGCGCGCAACGACTCGCCGCTGGATTCCAGAAACTTCACGAACCGCTGTACCTCGGCGTCGTACTCTTCCTTGGAACAACCCGCAAAGCAAGGCGCCAGGCACATTTTCATTTCTGAATAGAGGCAGCCCGGAAATGTCGGATCGCGGCGGATTTTTATCTGGCAGCGGCGCATCTTAAAAAAGTCCAACGCGCGATTCGCAAACGCCAGCGCGGCGCCACGCGAAGGAAATGGCCCGTAATAACTTCCGGCGGTCGGTGTTCCCGCATTGTCTACCGAAATGTGCCGCGTCACGTAGCAGCGCGGATAGGCATTCCGGAGGCTCACCTTAAGCACAGCAGGCGGACGCATGCGTAATAAATCGCGATAGCGTTGCGGAAAAAGCTTTTTGGCGTGCTGGTAATACGTGAGGCTCTGTTCGAACGTCGAGCCTACCGCTCTATATTTCACACCGCACGCAAGAGCCCGCAGATTCAACCGCTTGCTTGTGGGATCAGGCGGACCGAGCAGCCGTTGCAGCCTGCGGCGTAAATCCTGCGTGCGGATTAGAAGAGGTTCAGCGTTGGAATCATTTAATTCGACCAGGCAAACGGCAGGTTTGGATGGTAATGCGGCAAAGAATTCTTCGTCGTGCGCGTCGAATGCAAGGGAAAAATCCAGTTCCAACACAGTTTCAGAATACTACGACTCACCGTTTAGGATGGACGCGCCGACAATTCCAGATTTTACGCTCCGGCCTTCAACACCCAGGAGGCAATCACCAACCTCTGAATCTCGCTAGTGCCTTCGTAAATCTCCGTGATGCGCGCGTCACGATAATTTCGTTCTACCGGATACTCGCGGCTGTAACCGTTGCCGCCATGAATCTGAATGGCCTTGTGCGTCACGCGTGTAGCCATTTCGCTGGCAAATAATTTGGCTACCGCGGCCTCCATGCTGAACCTGGCTCCGCTGTCCTGCTTCCAGGCCGCTTTGCGAATCAAGAGTCGCGCCGCATCAATCTCCGTGGCCATGTCCGCCAGCATGAATTGAATGGCCTGAAATTGCGAAATCGGATGCCCAAACGCCATCCGCTCCTGCGAATATTTTAAAGCCGCTTCAAACGCGCCCTGCGCGATCCCGGTCGCCTGCGCGGCGATCCCGATTCTTCCGCCATCCAAAGTCGACAGCGCCACTTTGTACCCTTCGCCTTCATTGCCAATGCGATTTGCAGCCGACACCTGGCAATCAGAAAAGACTAGCTCGCTGCAGGCTGTGGCGCTGATCCCTAATTTCTTCTCTTCTTTGCCGACGCGAAATCCAGCCGTCCCCTTTTCAATAACCAGCGCCGTGATGCCTTTCTCTCCCTTGGCGGGATCGGTGTTGACGTACACGATGGCGGCATCGGCCGCGCCTCCGTTGGTGATCCACGCTTTGGTGCCGTTGACAACGTAACTGTCGCCCTTGCGCACTGCTTTCGTCTGTAAGGCCGCCGCATTGGAACCGGCTTGCGGCTCGGTCAACGCATAGCACCCGATCTTTACTCCACGCGCAAAAGGCAGGAGAAATTTTTGTTTTTGCTCTTCGGTGCCAAAGCGATGAATCGGATCGCAGTAAAGTGAATTCTGCACCGACAAAATCACGCCCGTGGATGCGCAACAGCGCGAAATCTCCTCGATCACGATGGTGTAGGCGAGGTGGTCGAATCCTGCGCCGCCTTCGCTCTCCGGCAGCGCGATTCCAGTCAAGCCCAATTCGGCCGCCTTCTTGAATATTTCGCGTGGAAAATGGCCGGTCTCGTCCAGCTCTTTGGCGTGCGGCCGCACTTCCGATTCCGCGAATTCCCGGACACTTTTTTGCAGGAGCAGTTGCTCCTCAGTCAGTTGAAGATCCACTCGATCAGTTCTCCGCTATGCCGTTGAACTGGCATTCAAAACTTTTCGCATGCGCTCAAATGTCATCTTTAAATCCTCCGGATGCACGCGCGTCTCGCCCGTTACGGTCATAAAATTGGTGTCCCCAAACCAGCGCGGCAGCGCATGCAGGTGCAAGTGGCCAGCAACGCCGGCACCAGCCGCTTTCCCCAGGTTCATACCGACATTCATTCCGTCGGATTTGTAGTTGGCAACGAAGGCTTTCTCGACCCGCTGCGCCAGCTGCATCATCTCCGCAAGCGTCTCGGCGTCACACAATGCCAATTGCGCGACATGGGCGTACGGCACGATCATCACGTGCCCGGAGGTATAGGGATAGCGATTCAGGATCACGAAGATTTTTTTGCCGCGATAAACTATCAGCGATTGAGTGTCATCGTTGCGCGCCAAAGCATCGCAGAAAATACATTCAGGCTGGTTCTCGTCATTCACCTGTGCGATGTAGTTGTAGCGCCACGGCGACCACAGATAATCCATCAAACAATCCTCAAAGAAAACGACGTTCGCACAGCATAACGCATAATCCATTTATGCCGCGCGCATCACTACCCAGTGTTTTATTCAGGAATCGGATCAGAAGCGATTTTTCAGGAACGAGTCGCGTCGCCAGGCACGGAACTGGCAGGCGTTGCTGCGGCCGAGGAAGCGCCGGCTTCCGTAGCATCGCCATCCGAGTTATTCACAAAATCCTTCAATTCTTTACTAGGCTTGAAGAAGGGAATCTTCTTAGGTGGCACGTCGACTTTGGCGCCCGTCTTGGGATTACGGCCAATGCGTCCGCGGCGTTGACGGGTCCGAAAGCTTCCAAATCCGCGGATTTCGATCTTGTCGCCCTTTTGCAGAGCCTCAATGATGCTCTCGAAGATGGTCTCCACAATCGTCTCGGATTCCTTACGCGGAAGTTCCGAGATACGCAGGACCTCTTCGATTAGGTCTGCTTTCGTCAATGTAGGATGCTTGGTCATAATCCCTATACCTCTTCGCCCCGCAGCAGAACCAGCCGCCGGGCTTCTGACCGCTGTGCGGCCCCTCAAATCGGTGTTACAAAACGGGTTAGAGCGGAGTGCCGCCCTCTGGGTGCACCCTTCCTATCATTAAAATAGCCCCGGCGTAAATACAATTGTCCAGCTGGATTGGAGTCCAATATTTGTGGCCGGACCGTTACCGGCCCAGCTTCGACTTCAGTGCGTCGCCGATCGTCGCTGTCGATGAAGACTTACCGGTGGAAGTCGACTTGTACTGATCGATCTCCCGCCGCTCAATTTGCTTCACCGCCGCGCGGTAGCTAAGCCCAATGCGCCGCGTTTCCGGGCTGATCTTCACGATCTTGAAGTCGTACTCTTTTCCCGGCTCCAGCGGCCCCGCGCTCTTCAGCGGTCCCGTCGAAGTGCGATGCATCGGCGCTGGTCCTTCATCGCGGCGCCGCTTGTGCTCCTCGATCTCGGTGTTGTGGCACAGCGCCTCGATGTTCTCGCCAAGTTCCACAAACGCTCCGAAGGTGGCGATGCGCGAAACCTTGCCCTTCACGATCTGGCCGACTTTGTGCTGCTTGAACCAGTCGCCCCAGATATCGTTGACCTGCTTGATGCCCAGAGACACACGGCGGTTTTCCGGATCGATCTTCAAAACCTTGGCGGTAACGTCTTCGCCCTTCTTGAAAACTTCGTGCGGATTTTTCACGCGCCCGGTCCAGCTCACGTCGCCGACGTGCACCAGCCCGTCAAATCCGTCCTCGATTTCCACGAACGCGCCAAACTCCGCAATGTTTCGAATCTTGCCGGTCACCACTGTGCCCACCGGATATTTTTCCGCGGTCACCATCCACGGATCGGGTTGGGCCTGCTTGATGCCCAGCGAAACGCGGCGGTCGCTCGGTTTAATATCCAGCACCACCACATCCACTTCATCGCCAACTTTCACGAGCTTTGATGGATGGGTCGGTTTTTTATTCCAGCTCATCTCGGAAACGTGCACGAGACCCTCGATGCCTTGCTCCAGTTCCACGAACACGCCGTAATCCACGACGCCAACGACTTTGCCCTTTACTTTGCCGCCGGCGGGATATTTATCCGAGGCGTTCACCCACGGATCGGGAATGAGTTGCTTGAGGCCCAGCGAGATGCGCTGCTTGTCCTTATCGAACTTCAGGATGACAACGTCCAGCTCCTGATCCGGCTTCAACATGTCGGACGGATGCTTTACGCGTCCCCAACTCAAATCCGTCAGGTGCAGCAGACCATCGATTCCGCCCAGGTCCACAAACGCGCCGTATTCCGTGACGTTTTTCACGTGCCCATGAACGGTCTGGCCTTCCTTCAGGGATTCCATCAACTCCGCGCGTTTCGCAAGCTGACCTTCTTCCAGCAGTGCGCGACGGCTCACCACCACATTGCCACGGCGCCGGTTCAACTTGGTGATGCGCACGTCCATTTCCTGGCCCATCAAGTCGTCCAGGTTAGCCGTAGGCCGCAAATCGTATTGTGAGCCCGGCAGGAACGCGCGCACTCCGATATCCACTACCAATCCGCCCTTTATGCGGTCTACTACCTTGCCCTTGACCGTTTCTTTTCCTTTGAACGCCGCTTCCAACCTTTCCCACATCCGGCGGCGCAGAACTTTTTGATACGACAAAATCTCGAAGCCGTCTTTGCGTTCGCCGGTTCGTTGTACTTCGATTTTGGCGTTCGGCTCGGGACGCGGAATGTCCGTCTCCGAAAATTCCGCTGCAGGAATCAGCCCTTCGGTTTTCTGGCCGGTATCCACGACCACGCCATGCTCGGTGTAGGCCACCACCGTCACTTCGATAATTTCGCTGTGCGACGCAGCTTCCTGCTTCTCGTCGTACTGCTCCATCAACTTGCTCATCTCTTCTGAGCCCGCCGCCTCATCAGCAGCGGTCGCCGCTTCGTGGTCCGCGACCGCAGCACCACCGCTATTGCCAGCGTGCCGGCTTATGCCCTGGTCACCGCTATCCTGGTGGGCAGTTACAGCGTGACCGTCAGCACCTTGGTGCTCCGTTTCGCTCTCGACGCCGTGCGAACCCGAACCGCTTTGTGCGGACTGAGTGCCCTGAGCGGTCGACCCGCTCGAGGTATGGGCAGGGCTCTGCGAATCGCCGTCAGCTTGCGGAACAGCCGTGGCATTCTCTGCATGGCCGCCAGATTTGCTGCCGTCGGAATGCTCTTCGCCGTGTGAATCTTTCGCAGCATTTTCCGCATCCGGTGCAGCGGCGGCAGCACCGCTCGCGGTTGTGGATGCCGGGTTATCGTTGTCGGGAAACATGGTTGTAGGCCTCCGGGATAAATATCCCTGTTTAGTCGAAAAAATTCCTTGCGAGATCCTTACTTGGATAGCCGTGCAAGGAGGTGGACCGTTCAGTTGGTCGCTAAGGAAAAAGTGCCGCGGGCGTCACTGCAAGCACTGCCAAAACAGCTGGAATTGTCACGAGGAACGCCGCAACCTAGGGAAAAGCATACTCGCCGACTCAACTCTCTGTCAATGAATCACGCTAATCAGATACGGCCCAAAAGGTGTTTCAAATGAGAGCTAAGGTGGCTTTTACGGTGACGGTGCTGTCCTTCAGGATGCTGATGGAACGACTCCAATCCGAGTGGTGTGCGGATTCGAGAATTAAAGTGTGGGCTCCTTCGGCGATGCGCAGAGTCGCGGGGCATGTGCCCACAAATTTATCGTCAAGGAAAATCTCTGCGCCATTGGGGTCGGAGGTGATTTCAGTGATTCCAAAACCAGGAGCGATTTGCGTGTTAGCGGCGGTGGTCATCATGGAAGCGCCAGACGGCAATTTTGGATTAGTAGACGGCACGGTGTTAGCAGACGCCGCGACATTTTCGTTCGATTGGGGGGTCGACGGATAAAAATGGTGAAGAACCGCGAGGAGCTCAGAGGCGCTGAGGGCAAAGCCAATACCGGTGACATTTTTTTTGATCAATTTTTGAGAATTGATGCCGATCACTTCGCCGCGGGCATTGAGCAGCGGGCCGCCGCTGTTGCCGGGGTTGATGGGCGCGTCGGTTTGAATCCACGTGCCAGGCCCGGCAGCGTCGAAGCGTCCAACAGCACTGACGATTCCTTTGGTAACGCTAAAAAGCATGGCGTCACCGGGATTGCCGATGGCCAATACGCTTTCTCCCTGTCGCACGGTGGCAGCCTCGGCAAGCGGAAGATGCGGGAAATTTTCGCCGGGAGTTTTTGCCAAAGCAATATCAAGCTCGGGATCGACATACACAACCCGGGCTTCCAGTTGCGTGCCATTCGGCAAGGTGGCGAGTAAGGCTTCCTCGCGGCGTGCCAAATGAGCGTTTGTGGCGATGACGCCCGTAGAGCTGATAAAAAATCCTGTGCCGCTTTTCGTGAGGCTCTTCAAAAAGACCACTGCGGGTTTGGCGCGGCTGACCAATTCTTCGAGCGAAAGTTCCGGGTGCGGTCCGGGAACAAGTGTAGAACCGGAAACACTTTCAACCGCGCCGGTGAAGGTTTGCGAGGCGGATTGCAATTCGATTTGAAAATGGTCGGTCTTTAGTAGCCAGTAGGCGCCGTGATTATGCCCTTTGAGTGTCGACACCCAGGTCATGGGGCCTTCGGTGAGCTGGATTTCTATGGCTGCCTATCCCTGAAGCGCCAGGCGCGCAACCATGGGATGTTCAAGACGCGAGCCCAGGGAGGTTTTGGTCTTGTGTAGATAGCCGCCCGGGATGTTTTGTTCGTAAGGAGTGGTGCCTACCAGGACGCCGTTGATTTGTACCGTTGCTCCCGGCGGAACGGTGGTCATGCGTAATTTATCGGCTAGCGCCGTGACCGATAAAAGAGCACAGAGGAGCGAGATAATTACGAACGCTCGCCTTTGGGTAGTGCGCGGATCCACAACAGCACTATAGTACTAAGTAGATATAAGATAAATAGTTAAACTAGAAATATTGGGGCTGGATGAGACTAGCCGGAATGCTCTGACCCGGATTCGACGAGCGATTGGAAACCATCGCATGCGAGAACCGGTAAGCGAGGATACTTTGCAAATCGCGGATCGGTACGCGAGAGCTCACAGAGGATGAAGGTTGAGCCTCGAGCAGAATCGATGCGGCGCGCATAAAGGCACTGTGAGCACAGCCCAGCACTCGGATCGAGTTTTAGGGCCTGGGTAGGGTTCTTCACAGATAAGTTGTAAAAATTACCTTTGCGAAGGCGGCTTGTCGGACGTTGGCGGCGTAGTAGCATCCGGTGAATCGGCGGGAGGTGCGGCCGGGGCAGCAGGCTTGCCGAAGTGGGATTCGTCTATTTGCGGATTCACTTCAATTTTGTCCGCGATGATTTTTTGTGCCTGACCCGTGCCGGGCGCATTCGAGTCAATTTCAAAAGCGAATTGCAAACCGTCCACTTCATGATAATCGTGGAAGGACGATTCCCACGGCACATCCCGGTCGCCTACCTTGCGCGTACCTTCCCATTTGATGAGACGGAATGATTCGGCATCGAAAAGATAGCTGCGCATCTCACCTTTTTTATTGGTGAGTTTCAAGCGATACGCGGGTTTGCCGTCGACGTCTTCTTTACCTACGAGAGCGATCAGATTGCCTTTTTGTTTGTAATCGACCAGCGGGCCATCAAAGTCAGATTCGTCAGAAATATTACTGATGTCCTCGGCGGTCATCGGCTGCACGCCTTTATTCTCGGTGAAAGGGTTGAGAATCCAGCCAGTGGACTTGCCGTCGTAACTGCGGATCAGCGTTTGGCCTTGCACAGTTAGTTCAATGTGCATTTTTCCAGGCCGTTCGAGCTCGACGAGAAATGGTCCATCGGCACCGGGGCCAAAGTTGATGGTTCCAGAGATTCGTTGGGAGTGCACGGCTTTGATTCTGGCGACGCCGCCTCGCGCGGCCAGGACCTTGGTGACAATTTCGTCAGCGGTCTGGGCCGCCGCGGGCAACGGAAGAAACAAAACAAACGCGAAGTAGAGTGATTTGATTTTCATGATGGGGAATAACGGCTGATCCGATTTCTCCAACGATAATGGTATGGGCAGGGGCTGCGAAGGTCAATTTAGAGAAGTCGTTTCGCTAGTACAGTAATTTCGGGGATCCGGGCAAAATCCCGCGAACGACAAGACTAATTACGATTTCGCTTTTTCCAAGGCGGCGGTGATCGCAGGCATGAGTTCGAAAATATCACCCACGATGCCGTAATCGGCGATTTCAAAAATCGGCGCGTTTTGATCTTTGTTTATGGCCACGATGGTGCGGGCGCCCTTCATTCCCACAACGTGCTGAATCGCTCCGCTGATGCCAAGCGCCAGATAAAGTTTTGGAGCCACAGTCTGGCCGGAACTGCCGATCTGGCGTTCCATGGGCAACCAACCTTCATCGCAAATCGGCCGGGACGCGGCCATCTCGCCGCCAATGGCTTTGGCTAGCGCCTCCGCCTGCGGAATATTTTCCGGGGCTTTAATACCGCGGCCGATGGAAACGATCACTGGAGCTTGGGTGAGGTCCACCGACGACTTGGCTTCCTTGAAAAGTTCCAATGGCTTGGTGCGAATCTGTTCGGGCTTTAATTCGACGGCGATTTTGTTTATGGGCGCTTTGCCACTGGGATGCGCGCTTAACAAATCCGCGCGAAACGCGCCGGACTGAAACGAAGCAAACCATGGAGCTGGGCCCTGAAAGGTGACGTCAGCCGCCGTTTTTCCTTGAAACATCTGGCGCACAAAAACAACTTTGTCGCCCTCTTTGTGAAAGCCGACACAATCCGCGATCATGCCTTTGGCCATCATGGCCGCCAGCTTGGGAGCAAAATCGCGTACCTGATAGGTATGCGGAAATAAAACAAGATCGGGCTTCGCTGAGGCGATGACCTGCGACAACGCGAGAGAATAGCCATCGGGCGTGTAGGCTTCCAGCAGGTCATGCTCGACCAGCACAACTTCCGCGATGTTCTTGGCGGCCAGGTCCTCGGCGAAATTCGCCACGCCTTTGCCAATGACTAACGCGCTGATGGCGCTGCCAGTGTCGGCGGCGATCTGCTGGGCGGCCACCAGCGTTTCAAAGCTGGTGTTGTTCCATTTACCTTGGCGCTGCTCGGTAATGACCAGGATTTTCATTTACGGTCTCGATTCCATATCGGGTGCAGAATTCATTAAATAACTCATCAAATGACACGGGCATCGAATTTCAATTTTTCAACCAGCTTGGTGGCCATTTCGGCTGGCGTGCCGGTTAGAAATTCGGTTTTTTTGGTTTTAGTGGGCACATAAATCTTCTCGATCTTCTGCGTGGGCTCAGACTTCACGCCCAGCGATTCACGCGTTATGGAGGCGATTTCTTTTTTCTTTGCGGCCATGATGCCCTTGAGCGTGGCATAGCGCACTTTGTTAATGCCCGACTGAATGGAAAGCACCGCGGGCAGCGGGCATTCGATGTGTTGGAACCATCCGGCTTCCAATTCCCGCTTCAGCCGCATCTTTTTTTCCTGTAATTCTATCTGCATGATGATGGTGGCGTGCGGGAGATCCAGCAGCGAGGCTATAAGCACTCCTGTCTGGCCAAAACCATGGTCGTCGCTTTGCAGGCCGGTCAAAATTAAATCGGCATTTTCTTTGCGCAAAGCTTCCGCAAGCATGCGCGCGGCGTTTAGCGGATCGAGTTGAGCGAACTGATCGTCTGAAATGTGAATTCCGCGATCCGCGCCCTTAGCCAGAGCTTCCTTGATGGTTTGCTTCACGCGCTCCGGGCCCATGGAAATCGCGATCACTTCTCCGCCGTGCTTTTCCTTCAAGCGCAAAGCTTCTTCGAGCGCGTAACTGTCCGGCTCGTTCATTTCAAATCCGATATCGGATTCCTTGATCCAGTTGCCGGCGATGGATAGCGGCGCGTCCTTGGCGGGAACCTGCTTGATGCAAACAATAATTTTCACGATATTTTTCCTGAAAAAAGTGTCACAGACTGAGGAGCGATTATTTTCCGCTCCAGCGCTTAAAAATCAACGCGGCATTGGTGCCGCCAAATCCAAAAGAATTGGATAAGGCATAATCCAGGGTAGCCTTGCGCGCGACATTGGGCACGTAATCCAGATCGCATTCGGGATCGGGCGATTCGAGATTAATGGTTGGGGGAATCACCTGATCACGCAGTGCCAGCACGCTGATGCCTGCTTCCAACCCTCCGGCACCGCCAAGCAAATGGCCGGTCATCGATTTGGTTGAGCTGATAGGCACGCTTTTGGCGCGGTCTCCGAAGACACGCTTGAGCGCGCGCGTTTCGATCACGTCGCCCAACGGAGTGGACGTGCCGTGCGCGTTTACATAACCGATATCTTCAGGAGTAAGTTTTGCGTCCTTGATGGCCGCGCGCATCACGCGAAAAGCGCCATCGCCATTCTCCGCCGGTTGCGTGATGTGATACGCGTCGCCGGACATTCCGTAACCAACAATCTCCGCCAGAATCGGCGCATCTCGTTTTTGCGCGTGTTCCAAAGATTCCAAAATCACAATTCCGGCCCCTTCACCAACCACAAAACCGTCGCGTTGCGAATCGAAGGGGCGGCTGGCGTGTGAGGGATCATCATTGCGCGTGGAAAGCGCTTTCATGGACGAAAACCCGCCGACACCCATGGGGGTGATAGTGGCTTCCGTGCCGCCGCAGATCATCATTTCGGCGGCGCCACGCTCGATAATTTTGAAGGAGTCGCCAATGGCGTGCGCGGAAGCGGAGCAAGCCGTAGCAGTCGCGGAATTCGGTCCACGCGCGCCGTAACGAATCGAAATGTGGCCGGAAGCGAGATTCACGATGGCGGACGGAATAAAGAAAGGTGAGATGCGGCCAGGGCCGCCCTGCATCAACTTGATGTGTTCGCGCTCGATGATGTCGAATCCACCGATGCCGGATGAAACGTAAACACCAACTTCGTCAAGATCGGAATCTTCCCTTTTCCAACCGGACATCTTGATGGCGAAGTCCGCGCCGGCGAGAGCCACCTGAATAAAGCGGCCCATTTTCTTCAATTCTTTTTTTTCTATCCAGCGAAAGGGGTCGAAATTTTTTATTTCGCCGCCGATCCTGCAATCGAAGCCGGTGGTATCAAACAGGGTGATGGGACCGATGCCGTTCTGACCCGCGACGAGGTTCGACCAACTTTCCTCCGTGCCGGTGCCCAGCGCGCAGACCAATCCAACGCCCGTCACAACTACACGGCGAGTCAACTGTTTGGTGCTCCCTGTTGAGGTGATAAGACCGTGACTTACTTTCCCTTGGAGTGCTTATCGATATATTCGACGGCATCTTTTACCGTCGTCATTTTCTCGGCGTCTTCGTCAGGAACTTCAATCCCGAAACTTTCTTCGAAGGCCATCACTAGCTCCACTTGGTCGAGCGAATCCGCTCCCAGGTCGTCCACGAAGGACGCTGTGGGGGTAACTTCGGCTTCATCGACGCCGAGCTGCTCGACAATAATCTGCTTAACGCGTTCTTCCACACTGGCCATTCCTGTTTCCTCCGCGATCTGCTATCGCTTGGTTTGCCTCTTACCGGTCAGGCTCAAGGTCGTTCTGGAAAATTGGTATCCGCTCAGCCGGGCGTAGTGGTGCCAGCTTACCGCTGATATCGATGGCGCCGATAACCCGTTCATTCTAGTCACCCTATCCTGCTAGGTCAACTTTAACGGCTTTTTTAAGACCGCCGGCCAAAAATTATGCCAGGTACATGCCGCCATTTACGTCCAGTACATGACCCGTGATGTAAGCAGCTTCATCGCTTGCCAAGAATACAATCGAAGCGGCCACATCACGCGGCACACCCAAGCGTCCGAGCGGAATACGTGCCTTCAGCTCTTCTTTCACTTTGTCGGATAAAACACTGGTCATGGGCGTGTCAATAAAACCAGGGGCCACGGCGTTTACAGTAATGTTCCGTGAAGCAATTTCCATGGCGATGGCTTTAGTTAACCCGACGAGCCCGGCTTTCGCGGCCACATAATTGGCCTGTCCGGCATTGCCCATTTGCGCCACGACAGAGCTTACATTGATGATGCGTCCGGCTCGCGCGCGCATCATGGTGCCGAGGGCCTGTTGAATACACAAATGCGCGCCAGTCAAATTGGTACGAATGACTGCATCCCAATCGTCGGGTTTCATGCGCACGGCAAGGCCATCGCGGGTGATGGCGGCATTGTTGACCAAGATATCGAGACGGCCAAATTTTTCGGTAACCTGCTTGAAACCGGCTTTGACTTGCTCAGGGTCGGCAACATCCATTTTTACGGCAAGGGCTTCGCCGCCAGCGGCTGCTATTTCGCCGACAAGCAAGGCAAGTTTCTCTTCTGTGCGCGCAGCCACGGCAACTTTAGCGCCGGCAACTACCAGCGCCTGCGCGATGTCCCAACCAATGCCTTGCGAGGCCCCGGTTACCAACGCGACTTTATCTTTTAAGCTGAACATCTTTAGGGCTGCTCCACGAATTTTCCTAAGCGAATCGTTCGCCGATTATTGCTGCGTGAACTTTCCCACGTTTACGCCGCGTCGGAACGCGCACCGGCGATTTTCTCTACTGTCTTCAGCAAACTTTTCTCGTCTTCCACATTTAAGGTGGCCACAGAGCGTTCAATTTGCCGCAACAGTCCGGTAAGCACTTTACCGGGACCAACCTCGACGAAAGTGTTGACGCCTTCTTCAATCAGTAGGCGCACGGATTCTTCCCAGTGCACCGCAGCAGTAACCTGGCGCACCAGCGCGTCGCGGGCCTGGTCGCCGGTTTCGATAGTATCGGCATCCACATTGGTGACCAGCGGAACGCGCAGCTTTTCGAAATGAGTCTTCTTCAAATCGTTTTCCAGTTTTTCCTGGGCAGGCATCATCAGCGCACTATGAAACGGCGCGGATACTGGAAGAATCGTGGCCCGCTTTGCGCCCGCTTGGGAGGCCAGTTCGACGGCGCGTTTAACGGCGTCGGCGTCTCCGGAGATGACGGTTTGATCGGGGGAATTCAAATTCGCGGGAGCGCAAACCTGTCTCTGGGAGGCGCGCTTGCAAACATCGGTGACCACTGCAGGTGAAAGCCCCATGATTGCAGCCATAGCGCCCTGGCCAGCGGGCACCGCTTCCTGCATGTAGGTGCCGCGCTTACGCACCAGCCGTACCGCATCGGCAAATTTCAACGCGCCGGCGGCTACCAGCGCAGAATATTCGCCGAGGCTATGGCCAGCAACAAAATCAGGCGCGAGCCCTTTCTCCTCGAGAACGCGATAGGTGGCAATCGAACAGGTCAAAATCGCGGGCTGGGTGTTAGCGGTAAGCTTGAGGTCTTCTTCCGAGCCTTCGAAACACATTTTTGAGATGGAAAATCCCAGCGCTTTGTCGGCTTCCTCGAAAACGGCTTTAGCCGACGGGTACATATCCGCCAGTTCTTTGCCCATGCCCGGATATTGCGAAGCCTGTCCGGGGAAAACGAACGCTACTTTGCCCATTTGTCTTCCTGTCTTATGTCTTTCGCATTTCAGGCGCGCGAACGCCGGAACGGTCTGGGTGTACCGCGGCGGCCGAAAGCTCCTGTTCGATTTTGTCGTTCATTTGCGCACGCGCGAGACCCGCGGCGACGCGAATAGCATTTTTTATGGCGTTGGCGTTGGAGCGGCCGTGACCGATGACGCAAACTCCGCGCACGCCCAGCAGCGGCGCGCCGCCATATTCGGTGTAGTCGATAGTCTTCTTCAAACCCTTTAAAGCTCCGCGCGAAAAAAGAAATCCCACTTGCGATGCCAGCGAACTCTGTATGGATTTTTTCAGCAAACCGAAAATTTCCAGCGCCAGCCCTTCGCAAATTTTAAGTGCGACGTTGCCAATAAAGCCGTCACACACAATCACATCAACAATTCCGGAAAAAAGATCGCCGCCTTCGACATTGCCCACGAAATGAACGGGGCTTTTTTTCAGGCGCGTGTACACTTCGCGGGTCAATTCGTTGCCTTTGATTTCTTCCTCGCCGACGGAGAGCAAGCCGACCCGCGGGCGCCGGTTACCAAACGTGGCGCGGTAATACATTTCACCCATGACCGCAAATTGCACCAGATGCTCGGGCTTGGAATCGACATTGGCGCCGACATCGAGAAGAACCGAGATGCCGCCTTTGGCGTTCGGAAAAGGCGCGGCCAAAGCTACGCGGTCCACCGATTCCAGCGTGCCTAGCAAAAACCTCGCCACGGTCATGACCGCGCCAGTATTCCCGGCGCTGACCAAGCCGTCCGCCTTGGCTTCGCGCACTAGACGCGAGGCCACGTGCACGGAGCTGTCTTTTTTCCTGCGAAAGGCCTGCGCGGGATGATCATCCATGGTGATGACTTCGCTGGCGGGCACGATCTCGATCGGCAAGTTGGGAGCCGCAAGCTTGGCAAGTTCCGCGCGCAGAGCCGTCGGCTGCCCGACTAGCATGATGCGCACGCCGTACTCGCGTGCGGCTAGCACACTGCCCTCCACCTCGGGCCGGGGCGCGTGGTCTCCGCCCATGGCGTCAACAGCAATCGTGATCATTGGATTTCGTCCGCAGGCTACGGGAAGATTACGAGTTACTCCGCTTCTTGAGCGGCTTTCCCTTTGTAATAACCGCAGTGGGGACAAACCTGGTGCGGCTGCTTCATTTCATGGCAATTCGGGCACTTGCCGAGAGACGGCTTGGTCAAAAAGTCGTTGGCCCGCCGGGTACTGGTGCGCCGCTTGGAATGCCGTCGTTTAGGGTTAGGCATAACACTACTCCTTGTTCCGCGCGCTGGCGGAGATAATCGGGCTTTTTATGGCCCGGGAACTATTGTTTTTTCAGCCAGTCCTGCTTGAGGCGCGCGAGAGGGGCCAAACGTGGGTCCGTCGCGTGGGTCTCGCACCGGCACTCTTCGTGGTTCAGATTTGCGCCACAATTGGGGCACAAACCGCGGCAGTCGCTCTGGCAAATGACCTTTAGAGGCAATGCCAGCAGCACCTGCTCTTTCACCACGTCGGCCAGGAAAAGACCTTCACCCTGGAAGAATCCAATCTCGGTATCGTCGTCCTTCAGCCGGTCCTCTTTCGGCTTGTCGTCCTTCGGCAAGGGCGCGTAGAAGAGGTCGAAAGCGCGGTTCACTTCCTCTACCACAGGCTCCAGGCAACGGGCACACTGCAGCTCGATTTTCGTATCGAGCTGGCCTTCCACGCGAATCTGCCCTTCGAGGAGTTCCGCCGTGGCCGTCACTTCCAAGGGGTCTAGTTGCTTGATCTCCGAGGAATGAAAATCAACGCTTCCGGGCGCGTAAGTCTTCCGGATCCGCAACTTGCGAACGGCCAGATCCTTAACGTCAAGGAACATGTCGGGAGCGCCTCCGCGCGCAGGTTCATGCCTTATCATTATTGATTCGCGGGGCGAGCAAGTCAAGGAATCGGACGTGATGCGTCGGCAGTGGCCCAGTTTTCGATTACGGCTTATCGGACCAGCGCTTTTGACTTACGCTGAGCTGTTCGCTTGGCACGCGGCCGTACGTAGTGAAAGCGGATTAGATAAATATTTTCACCTCGACCGTGTTTCGCGACTTTAAGCAGGTCCAAAACGCCCAAGAATCCAGACTCACGCGCCAGTTGAGGAGTGATATCTGGAAATCCTATCGGTTCTATGGAATCGATCTGAATCTCGCCTTCCTCCATGCGGTACCGCGCGCCTACTCGGACGTGGGAACGCATCCAGATGCGCACGCTACAAGTGATTTCTCCACGACGTACTCCTTCGCGAAGTCGTTTAGTGAATGTCACCAATCCTCCTGAGCCCGGTCGTGACGTAACTGCTGGTACGTCGCGTTCCGGAAAGAAACAGCCACAGCGTGGTTTGCAGTCGCATATTCGCTACTGGTACTCGTGTTCCGCGGTTACTCGAAAATGATGGTTTTGTTTTTGTAGAGGAGAATTCTGTTTTCGATGTGCCAACGAACGGCGCGGGAGAGGACCATTTTTTCAAGGTCACGGCCTTTTTCGACCAGATCTTCCAGGGAATCGCGATGAGAGATGCGAGCGATGCTCTGTTCGATGATGGGGCCGTCGTCGAGGATTTCAGTGACATAGTGCGCGGTGGCGCCGATGAGTTTTACGCCACGCTCGTAGGCCTGGTGATGGGGTTTCGCGCCGATGAAGGCGGGCAGGAAGGAGTGATGAATATTGATGATGGGCATGGGAAATTGGGCGATGAAGTCACTCGAAAGCACCTGCATATAGCGGGCGAGCACGACCAAGTCAATGTTGTTGGCGGCCAGGAGTTCGAGTTGCTGCGCCTCGACTTGCGGCTTGGTTTCCTTGGCCATGGGAAGGAGGTGGAACGGCACACCATAAAAATCAGCATGCCCCTTGATGTCGGAATGATTGCTGATTATCAGAGGAAAATCGCATGCGAGTTCTCCATTTCGCTGGCGATAGAGAAGATCGACGAGGCAGTGATCGTATTTTGAGACGAAAATGGCTACGCGCGGACGGTAATTACCCAGGGCGATGCACCAGTTCATGCCGAACTTCTGGGCGATCGGCCCAAATGCGCCGTCGAAGTCTTTCATGTTCAGGCGGAAACCGTCCAGTTCCCATTCGACGCGGGCCAGGAAGTAGCGTGGCTCTCCCGCTTGATGCTGTTCGAAGTGCAGAATATTGCCGTCGTAGCGATAGATAAATTCGGCGATGGTGGCATCCAGGCCCTTGCGGTCGTGACACTGCACCAAGAGTACAGCGGTGTTTTCCATGAGAAACCCCTCCTTATTTCGGCTCAATTGTACGCGAGGATGGGTGTACGCGAGGATGCGCGGAGAAAAGGCGCTGAGATTGTCCACGGGTCAGTGTGTGTCCGTAGTCTTTAATAGGACGGCTGTGATGGGGGCATGGTCCGAGGCAATCAATGCGCTGCCGGTTCTATCGATGTGAAAGTCATGAAATTTCAGGTCGCTGCTGATGTACACGCGATCGAGATACAGGATAGGGCAAAATGCGGTCCACGATCTGCCGGTGGCGCATTGGAAGCTCGCAAGCGAGTGGTTCACGGTACCGTTTCGCGATTTCTCGTTGAAGTCTCCCAGGAGTACCCGGGGCGCGTTGTGGAACGAAGGATTTTCAAGAATGGAGTTTGACGCAAGGCGTTCAGCTTGTTGACGCCTTTCCATTTCATTCTGGCCAAGATGGGCGCTAAAAACGTGGATCGCGCCAGCGTCGTCCGGCCAGGCAATTTCCGCGTGCAGGCACACGCGTTGCTCGTGGTGGGGTATACCGAGTGGATAAACATCAGATCTGCGAATGGGAAAACGGCTCAAAATGGCGTTGCCAAATTCGTAGCCGCCGACATGATCAGCCCTGGCAAATAAGGCATGGAAGCCCAGAATACGTGCAATCTCCTTCTCCTGGCCCGCGCGCACTTCCTGGAGACCAATGACATCGGCATGAGTGCGACTGAGAATTGCAGCAATGCGATCACAGCTGAGGCGAAGGTCGAGACCCTTACATGAGTGGATATTATATGAAGTGACGATTAGTCTCTCGGTTTGAGAAGGTTCAGCAAGTCCTGCGGGGCCGGACGATGTATGGACGGAGTTGAATCCCACCGGCGCTTCTAAGAGACTCAAACTTCCCAAAAGCTGCGGAGGCGAAATGGCGGATGCCGTAAAGCCAAACGGGATGAAATTTACAAAGACAGAAAGGGATACTGCCAACACACGAATCGTAGCTAATTTCAACACCGTTACATACGGCACGGGAACTGAGCTACTTTTTCAGCAAGGTTAAGATCTGTTTTTGATTCTTGATGATGGTGTTGAGACTGCCCTGATTTTTTAGAATTGTAGCTTGATTCTTCTTGATGGCTTCCTGGTTGGACTTGATCTGGGTTTGATTGGCGATAATTGCTTTTTGATTTTTTAAAATTTGCTTCTGATTTGCGAGCACTTGGTTTTCTGACATTTCGTTTTTATCCTTCCGCCATGAAGTCGAAGACTGCCAGATGATCCTAACAAGTTATGCGTAAAGCGTGGCGCATTTTCGTCTTCTCGCTAGGGAACGTCAATAGCGTATTTAAGTGAGGGATGGACCGCTAACGACAGCCGTACGTAACCAGATGGCCAAAAGTGTTATCTGAGCTTGCGTCTTACGGTGGCACCTCGCCTAGAATAGAAATACCCAGCAAAATCGATTTCGCGGAGTTCAACATGTCCGAAGCCTGGAAGACTTGGGAAGGTCAGGCGGTGGATGGCTTCCCGCTGCGCCAGTATTTGGGCGGCTCTGACCACAGCGCGGTTTATCTAACACAACTGAATAGTTCCGGCGAGCAGAAAGCCGCGATCAAATTCATTCAAGCGGACGCATCGGCGTACACGCAACTGGCGAAATGGCGGGTGGCTGGCGAGTTGACGCATCCTCAACTGTTGCAGCTTATTCGCGTGGGACGTTGCGAGCTTGCGAACACGAATTTTCTCTACGTGGTAATGGAATACGCGGAGGAAAATTTGTCGGAGATATTGCCGCAACGCGCGCTGGAACCGGACGAGGTGCGGCAGGTCCTGGAGTCCTCTCTGGATGCGCTGAAGTACCTGCACGCGCAAGGACTGGCGCACACACGAATTAAGCCGGGGAATATTCTGGCGGCCGGGGATCAACTGAAGTTATCGAGCGATACGCTGAGCGAAATCGGGAGCGCACCGGTGGCCATGCCGCAAGCTGGCATTTATGCGGCGCCGGAAGCCGCGACGGGGCCAGTCTCCGCGCCCGCCGACGTGTGGTCGCTGGGCGTGACGCTCGTTGAAGCTTTAACGCAACGCACTCCGGTACTTCGCGGTCAAATGGACGTGGAACTCCCGGCACCCGAGAACTTACCGCCTCCGTATCTGGAGATCGCGCGACGCAGCGTACAGGTAGTCCCTGCGCGACGGGCGAGTTTGAAAGAAATTTCAGGATTGTTGAATCCAAATCCAGCTTCGGCAACTCCGTTTCGCGATACGACTGTACACGCTGACATTCACACGCCCGTAGCCCCGCAGTCTGAGACTGCTGCACCCGCGCTGGAACATCGTGAAACGGGCAAAGCGTTACCGGTCGCCGAGAGCGTTGCAGAGGTTGAACCTGCAAAGAAAAGTTTGGCGTCGCAGCAAGTTTCGTTGCTCCCGCACACATTACTTCCGGCTTTGCCGGTTGCTGATACTACGGCCAAGCCGAAAGCACGCAAATCTCGCGTAGCTGTTACGCTGACGGCGGTGATTTTATTGCTGGCCGCAATACTGCTAGCACCGCGCGTGCTTAACCGCTTTTCTCAGTTGCAGCCGCAGGCCGCGACGGTAGAGCCATCGATCGCTCCGGCGCCCTCGTCTCTGACACCGCCCAAGACTGAAGCACCGGTCTTGCCTCTGCCTACGCAAACCCAGGCCGAAAAACGCGCGGCAGAAAGACAAGCTGCACGGGAGAAGAGTGCCGCGGCGGCGCGTGAAACAGATTCGTCTAGTGACGCTGTAAATCCTGTTTCAAGCCGACCGGTGGAGGTCACTGAGGGGCGACCAGCAAGCAAATCTCCCAAGGTGACGCGAACAAATGCACCTCAGGGTGCGGTGCTCTACCAAGTCGTGCCCGACATCTCGCAGCGTGCGCGAGACACTATCCAGGGGACGGTTCGCGTTGGCGTGAAAGTACATGTCGATGACTCCGGTAAGGTAACCGGCGCGGAATTAGACAATTTTTCCAGCAGGTTTTTTGGGGATCAAGCAGTGCAGGTAGCGCGCCGGTGGACTTTCACGCCGCCGCAAGTGGATGGACGCAACGCGCTGAGCGAATGGCTACTGCGATTCGAGTTTACGCAAAAAGCGACCAAGGTTTTTCCGACGCAAACCAACCCGTAACCTCTGAGAATCGCATATCACGAAATGCCACGCTGTTGATCCCTGTCGCGGAGCTTCCCTTCAGAGATTCGCGCAGCAATGCCGCAAATGCGGCTTCGATATAGGGGCCGGGTTCGCGTATCTGTGCAATTTCAGACGCCGTGCACGCGGCCTCGCTTTTGGATTAAGATACTTGCCCCAGCGCTGGATGAAGCCTTCGGCCGCGATACTGCCGGCCAACCAGATCGGCGCGCGCGTTTCGCACCCGGGTGAGGAGCTAGTTTGCGCACGACGCTGAAGATTGTCCTGCCTTTAATCATCAGCGTAGCTGTCATTTCCCTGCTGTTTGCCGGTTACCAGGTACGCACCGAACGACGCATCCTGCGCAACGATTTATCCCGCCGCGCGGAAATTCTTGGCGAGAGCCTGCAAGAAAGCGTGGAACCATTGCTGGACCACGCACGAGAGAAAAATCTGCAGCGGCTGGTGGACCGCTTCGGGCAGCGCGAGCATTTGAAGGGCGTAGCGGTCTATGACACAGACGGAAATGCGCTGGCCATCACTCCAGCGCTTGCGCCGAATTTTAAAACCCGACCGCCTACCGCGGCGCACGCGGCACAAAAAGATTCTGGCTATGGAGAGTTCGTAAAAATTGAAGGGCAGCCCATGCACATTTACGCGCTGCCTTTGCACAATAACGCCAAACCGGCCGGCGTTCTGGCGCTGTTCCACGACACGACGTACATCGATGTACAGCTTTCGCACACGCTTCGTGATGCGTTACTCACGGCGCTAATTCAAACCCTGTTGATTACGGCGCTGGCCATGGTGCTGGTGCGCTGGACGTTCACCAATCCGTTGACGCGCACCGCTAAATGGCTACGCACGCTGCGCACCGGGCAATCGCACGCGCCGCCAACGCTGCCTGAAGGGGAAATATTCGATCAGTTGCACCACGAAGTTACGCATCTGGCGCGCGATTTAAATGCGGCGCGCGCTTCAGCCGAAAAAGAAGCGCGGCTACGTGATACCAACGCTTCGCAATGGACTTCCGAGCGCTTGCGGGTAAGCCTGCGAAACAAATTGAAGGGCCAGCCTCTTTTCGTAGTGTCCAACCGCGAACCGTACATGCATGTGGCCAACGAAAATCGCTCCATGAGCGTAATCGTTCCGGCCAGCGGATTGGTCACCGCGCTTGAACCGGTGCTGCTGGCATGCGACGGCACGTGGATCGCTCACGGCGCGGGCAGTGGAGATCGCGAGACGGTGGATTCTCACGACCGCTTGCGCGTGCCACCGGACCGGCCGAGTTATACGCTGCGGCGAGTTTGGCTGACTACAGAAGAAGAAAAAGGTTACTACCAGGGCTTCGCCAACGAAGGGCTATGGCCACTTTGCCATATCGCGCACACTCGCCCGATTTTTCGGCCGGACGACTGGCTATATTACCAGCAGGTTAACCGGCACTTTGCCAACGCGGTGCTCGATGAAATGGAAGGCACGGAATCGCCTATCCTGCTGGCGCAGGATTATCACTTCGCGCTTCTGCCGCGAATGGTAAAGGATGCGCGGCCGGATGCGCGAGTAGCAATTTTCTGGCATATTCCGTGGCCGAATCCGGAAGTGTTCGGAATATGTCCCTGGCAGCGGGAGCTGATCGATGGCTTGCTGGGGGCGGACCTGATCGGTTTCCACACACAATCGCATTGCAATAATTTTCTTTCGACCGTTGATCGCGCGGTGGAAGCATTGACCGAATGGGACCGTTTCGCCGTGAACCGCCAGGGTCACGTGACGCGCGTACGGCCGTATCCGATCAGCGTCGCTTTTCCAGAGCGTAGCCGCGCCATCAACGAATCGCGCAACGCCGGCGAAGAGCGCGCGGCACTGTGCGCGGAGCTGGGCATCGAAGCAAGCTTGCTTGGTGTGGGCGTAGACCGCGTGGATTATACGAAAGGAATCATCGAGCGCTTTCGCGGCATTGAACGCTTCCTGGAATTGAATCCCGCGTATCAGCGGCGTTTTACATTTGTGCAAATTGGCGCGCCCAGCCGCACGGATATCGAGCGGTATCGAATATTTCTCGATGAAGTAAGCGCGGAAGCGGAACGTATTAACGCCAGATTTCAAACAGGACAAACGGGGCGATGGAAGCCCATCGCGTTTTTACGAAAACATCATTCCCATGAGGAAATTGATCGCTATTACCGGGCGGCCTCGGTGTGCCTGGTAACTTCTCTTCACGACGGAATGAACCTGGTGGCCAAGGAATTTATCGCTGCGCGCGATGACGAACGTGGCGTGCTGATTCTGAGCACCTTTGCCGGCGCCGCGCTGGAGCTTGGCGACGCATTATTGATCAATCCTTACGATGTCCAGCAGTTGGCCGAGGCGATTCACCGTGCAGTGGACATGCCCGAAGAACAACAGGCTTCACGGATGCACCATATGCGCATGCACGTGCGCGAACACAATATTTACCGCTGGGCGGCAAATTTGCTCTCGGACTTGACGGAGATCAGGATCGACACGCCAGAACGAGCCGAAGTGCCTTGACGATCCTCGCAGTAGCAGCGGGCCGACGCGTAACATATATGTTCGATCATTAATGGCAGCAATTTTCCTACTGCATATACGGTAGGACGGCGCAAAAAGCCGTGTAAAACACGTATTTATTTGTGGCTCAGGGCTCACCTGCACGGTTCCTTCAGCAACTCTCTTTACGGGATTTCATCCAACCCACAGATTAGAAATCGAGCGCAACTTGCTCGGGTGTGCGGTGTTGATTCCACTTAGCCGTTAGGAGAACCACTATGAAGCGTGTTGTCTTTTTATTACTGTTTGTTGCTGGTTGGGCAGTGCCTGGGGCCTTCGCCCAGGAGAACGAGCATGTGCAAGTAGGTGTTTTTGCGGATTGTTTCCGGCTGTCGCAGACGGACTCGGACATGTTGGGTGTGGGCGGTCGCGCTTCGTTCGTAGCCTACAAGCGCCTGAAGCTGGAAGCCGAAATGTCTTACGACTTCAGTCGAGCGTTCACCGAGGGGTTCACCGACAACTCCACTGGCACGGTAACCTTTCAACGGACTAACTTGCGGGCGATCCACGGACTCTTTGGACCGCGCATCAACCTTGGCCGACACGCTATTCAGCCGTTTATTACCGCCAAGGGCGGACTAATCAATTTCCGGTTGGACAATTCTCCCGCGACATTTGGAACCTTCACCAGTTCGGTTTCCGGTTTGCGCGAAAACAACGTGATGGGGACTTTCTATGCTGGTGGAGGTCTAGAAGGACATCTCGGGCCGATCGGATTGCGCCTGGATGTCGGGGACGAAATGTATTTCAACGACAACACACCACAATTTGAAGGCGACCTTCGAGCCGGTCGTTCGTTTCTAAGCAACGCGTTTCTAAGCAACGCGTTTCTAAGGAACGACTGAGACGGGTTTTATTACCGCTCGCAGAGAACGAGGTAGAGAAAAGGTGGAGACAAAGAGTTTCTACCTTTTTTTGCCGACTCTTTTTTTTGCCCTCTTTTTCCTTGTCCTCTTTTTCCTTGTCCTCTTTTTCGTTGCCCGGGGAGTCTTAGCAATCAGTGTCGCGTGCTACTATTCTCTCGGCCGGTAGAAGGAGATTTTCATGAAGTGGACTCCTGGCGGCGAAAGTTCGGACATCGAGGATCGCCGCGACGATACCGAAGGCGGTGGGGGCGGCGGATTTCAATTTGGCGGGATGCACATCGGCATTGGCGGCGCGATTATCCTGCTTATCCTCAGTTTCATCTTCAAGACAAATTTCTTTGCCCTACTTAGTGGCGGCGGCTCACCGACCCCTTTGGCGGTCAGCGATCCAAATCGGCCACGTGGCACATCGCCGCGCGATCAGGCGGAAAAGCCGCTGGTACAGTTTGTGTCGTTCGTTCTGGACGACACGCAAAAAACGTGGACAGCGATCCTGCCGCAGCAAGAGAACAAGCCTTACCGGCACGCCAAGCTGGTGCTGTTTCGCGACGCCATCCAATCAGGATGCGGGGGCGCGGAAGCGGCGACAGGGCCGTTTTATTGCCCTCTGGATGAAAAAGTTTACATCGACCTGGATTTTTACGACGAGTTGAAACGGCGCTTTGGAGCGCCAGGGCAATTTGCGCAAGCGTACGTTTTGGCGCACGAAATCGGACATCACGTCCAGAAAATTTTGGGAATTGAACAGCAGGAACAGCGGATGTTGCAGCAGAATCCCCGGGCCAAAAATCAATTGTCGGTGAAACTGGAATTGCAAGCCGACTGCTTTGCGGGGATCTGGGCACAAACTACGCAGCAGCGCGGCTTATTGGAACAGGGAGACATTGAATCGGCGCTGGGGGCGGCTGCGGCGGTCGGAGACGATCGCTTGCAGAAAGAGACTACTGGGCGTGTAACCCCGGAGACTTTTACCCATGGTACGTCGGAACAGAGAATGTCGTGGTTTCGCAAAGGCTTCGATAGCGGTCAGATTTCCGCGTGTAATACATTCGGACAATAGCTTCCGCCAACTTCGCGCTAGCCAGCGGTACTGCTCTCATTTCGTTTTATAACTCACCGAGGCCGAATTGCTCCTGGTGCTGCCGCAGCAGGAACTGATCCGTCATGCCTGCAATGTAATCGCAAACCACAATTGCTCGAGGTGATTGCGTTGTGGCTTCTTCGTATGCCGCGGGCATCGATCCGGACGACGAATAGTAGTGCTTAAAAAGCTGCTCCAGGCAGCGCACCGAACGGTCGCGATCTTCGGTAATTGCGGGATGACTGTATACCTGGGCGAAGAGGAAACGCTTCAGATCGCCGCTGAGTTTCAAGCCTTCTTTAGAGAATTCGGCGAGGCGTTGTGGTGCGCGCCGAACATCTTCTGTAACAGCTACACCGGCATCGCGAACACGCGACTGCGTCGATTCGATTAAATCGGTAACCAGAAAATTGAGGACCTGCTTCAAGGCCTCATTGAATTTCAACTTGTCACGCGCGGCCGGATGCTCTTTTTCCACGGCGGCATACGCGGCGCCAAAAAACGGAACTTCATGGCACAGCGCGGTGACATCGAGAAGCCCAGCCTCCAGCGCGTCATCCAGGTCGGCAGTGTTGTACGCGATTTCGTCCACACAATCGATAAGCTGGGCCTCGAGAGTGGGGCGCAGATCGAGAAGATATTCGCTTAATTCAGGGAAATCCTCCGGGCGGTAGTCGCGCGAATGCTTCACGATGCCTTCACGAACTTCAAAGGTCAGGTTCAGACCGGGGAAATCGAGGTAGCGCTGTTCGAAATGTTCGACAATGCGGAGGGCGTGCAGATTGTGATTAAAGCCGCCGCCATGAGAGCGCATCAATTCGTCGAGTTTATGTTCGCCGGCATGGCCGAATGGCGGATGGCCAATATCATGAACGAGCGCGAGAGCCTCGACAAGCGCGGCGTTCGAACCCAGAGCATCCGCAACGGTGCGGGCGATCTGCGCAACTTCGATGGTGTGCGTCAAGCGATTGCGAAAATGGTCGGAGAACCGCATGGTGAAAACCTGGGTCTTGGCTTCCAGGCGGCGAAAGGCGCGGGCGTGAACAATACGATCGCGGTCGCGAACGTAATCGCTGCGGTAGGGATGGGAACGCTCCGGATAGCGACGGCCGCGCGAATTCTGAACGTTCATGGCCCAAGGAGCGCTGCTCGGGGGGCGATGTGGAGTTTCGATGAAACGCTCCGCCGCGTGAAAGGTAGGGAGTGGTTTATTCATCTCGCGATTTTCGAAAGGGCCGGCTAAATTCTCACGACCACCAAATCAGCCCCAAAATGCAGTTAGGACTTTGGGGCAAGAAAGCCGAGCCCACGGTCGGCTTCTTCCGAAATTGTAGTATCGGGAAATTCCTGCTTGATTTGTTGATATACCGCGACGGCTTCCTGAGGCTTGGTTTGCCGCAAAACGCCGGCGAGTTCGAGCAATGCCAGCGGCCGGGGAACGAAGGCGAGCTTCTTGTCCGCCAGGGTGCGGTAGATTTTTGCGGCTTCATCCGTTTTGCCGGTTCGCGCATCGATGATCGCGATCTGGTATTGCGCCATGCCAGATAGTTCTTTGTCACCGCTCTCGCTGACTTTTTTAAGCTCCTCGAGGGCCTGGTTGTGTTGCTCCAGATCCTCAAGACACAGGGCGTCGTAGTAACGTGCCAGCTTTCCCGGATTGGTACTGGAATATTTGTTGGCCACTTCCGTAAAGCGCCGGGAAGCCTCGCGAGCGCGAGTTGCTTCATCGGGAAAAGCGGGCTGGTCCGGGTCCACCGGTTCTCCAGGCGCCGGCGGACCGGTACGCGCGTTATAAACTTTTTGTGCCGCGTCAAAGGCTGCGTTAGCTTCCGCGGTTTTGCGATCGTGGTAAATTCGCCAGCCACCGTAAACGGCGGCGGCTACCAGCACTACCAATAAAACCACCAGTGTGAGCTGGCTATGGGAATACACGGCCTCTGCGCCATGTTCCAGGGTCTCTTTGATTTTGTCCTGCTTCAATTCCTTGCGTGAAATATGATCGGGCACGAACGTTTTCCTCGCTTGTCTGGAATTGGTAATCGTAGCACAGTAGGGGCTGCCTGCTCATGAGCCGCATCTCTGCTTGTCTGATTACTTATAATGAAGAGCATAATCTGCCTCGCGCACTGGCGTCACTGGCGGGGGTAGTCGACGAAATTGTGATCGTGGATTCCGGCAGCGTTGATCGCACGGAAGAACTGGCTCAAGAACACGGGGCCAACATCTTTTTTCGCGAGTGGTCGAGTTACGGCGAACAAAAGAATTTTGCCGCGGAGTGCGCGCAAAACGAGTGGATCTTTTCAATGGACGCCGACGAAGAATTAAGCAGCGCGCTGCAGACTTCTTTGCTGGAGTGGAAAAAATCCGAGCCAAAATTTCCGGTTTATGAAGTGGCGAGGAAAACGTGGTATCTCGGCGCGTGGATCAACCATTCCGGCTGGTATCCGGATTTTCAGCGGCGGCTCTACAATCGCGACGAAGCGCGATTTTCGGGGATCATTCACGAATCGGTGCGCTTTGTCGGGCCGCCGGGCCGGCTTAACGGTGATTTGCTGCACTACACGGTGCGCACTTTCCAGGAGCATGAAGCGAAAGTAGAAAAGTACTCCCAGCTCGCCGCTCAGCAAATGCATTGGGAAGGCAAGCGGCAGTGGCGATTCGCGATGCTGCTGGCGACACCGTGGCGATGGTTCTACACTTTTATTCTACGCGGCGGTTTTCTTGATGGATATCGCGGCGCGCTGATCGCCAAGATGGCGGCGCGTTCGGTACGCCTGAAATACGCGAAGCTGGGAAGACTAATCCAGACAAAAAAACTTGAACGCGAGCGCAGGCCTACTTTGTGAACATTCTGCTGGTGGATCTCGAAACGGAATGGCGCGGGGGACAAAACCAGGCGCTACTGTTATTGAAGGCATTGAACGCGCGAGGGGACTGCGCTGAACTGGTGACAGTGAGGGGCTCTGCTTTAGGCAAGCGAGCCGCGCTCAGGCGCATGAAAGTGCATTTTGTTGTGCCACGGACAGCGCGGATTTCGGCCGCACTGAAAATTCGCAAACTTACAAAGCGTGGCTCATTCGATGTGGTGCATGCTAATGAAGCGCATGCCGTAACCGCTGCATGGCTGGCTGGAGCGCACCGTCGAGCAGCATTTGTAATTTCGAGACGCGTGGGATATCCACTGGGGAAAAGTCCGCTGGCCCGCGCGCGCTACAAAGCCGCGGCGCGAATCGTGGCTATCTCACAATGGGTTGCCGAGCGGCTGGTGGAGTCCGGCGCGCCGAGAGAAAAAATCTCCGTGGTCTACGAAGGCGTGGAGATACCAAGTAATCCGCGACCTCAGTCACCGCACCTGGCTCGCATGCGTTGGGGTGTTGCGGGCGTTGCTGATGATGCAAAAGTGGCCAGAGAGTCGCCGCTGCTGGGATCTGTGGGAGTTTTGTCTCCGGACAAAGGGCACGAGTTGTTGATTCGCGCGCTGGCCCAGTTACGCAACGAATATCGTGGCTGCCGCTTATTGCTTGCGGGTGACGGGCCGAGCAAACCAATGCTGGAGGGATTGGCAAAGGAACTGGGAGTGAGCGAGGCGGTGATTTTTGCGGGATTTGTCACCGACATCGAGTCGGTGTATCCGGCGCTGGATGTATTTTTGTTTCCGTCATCCTTTGAGGGCCTGGGGACTTCGTTGTTAGCGGCGATGAGTTATGAAGTTCCGTCGGTGGCGTTTCGATGCTGCGCGTTTGGGGAAATTATTGAGAACGAAAAGAGTGGCTTTCTGGTGGAACCAGGAAGCGTCGCGGGCATGGTCAAAGCTGTGACGCGGCTACTGGAAGATAAGGACTTTGCACGGGCTATCGGAGCGGCTGGACGCGAGCGGATCGTCAAAATATTTTCCTGCGACCATATGGCGGAAGAGATGAAAAAGGTTTATCGCGAAGTTAGCGCGCGATGATGCGCGAGACTCTGAAGAAATAGTTCAGGGGCTGGAGCCGCTGTCATCCAGCTTTTGCGGTGTCGCGGCTAAACCCGGAGCCTACAAAGCTACCGAGGACGGCATTGCATACCGGGAATAAAGCGCGCATAAAAAGCAAAAAGCGCCGGACGCTTGGTGCTCGTCGCGACGCTTAAAGCTCAGTAAAAATTTGCGCTAGTTTACTGTTTTTCCCTTTTTCCAGCGGTCCCCTCCTATCCGCCTGCCGAATACGTCAAGCGTTTTTTTGAATTAAACAACCCATCGTCCTTTGGCTTCCAGGAACTCCACCCCAACTGCAAAACCGTCGCCTTGCAGAGGTTGGCAGTAGGCCACTCGAGCCATGGAACGAAACTCTCCGGTGCGCGATGCGAACGTTACCTTCTCGCCTTGTTCCCAGCGGCGCATACTGACCACGCGCGCGCCGCGCGCACTTACATTTTCCGTAAAAGTCGATTCGGTACCGGGCAGCCGACGGTGTCCATCCAGGAACACTGGGACTTCCATGGGAATGCGCTGCTCTCCGCGGTGATAGGTGAACGATCGTGAGCGTGGGGCCATTTTGTTCACAGGCACGCCGCGATACGGGTGAGATTTTGGACATTACTGTTGCCGTGATTTTTCATGCGATACAAAGCGCGATCTGCCGTGCCCAACAATTTTTCGGCGGTGTCGCCGTCTTCCGGATAGCAAGCCACGCCGGCGCTAGCGGAAAGCGCTGGCGTTTCTTCTTCTGAAGAGAGGCGTTCGCGAATGCGGGAGAACACGCGAGTGGCAATGTCGCGGCCGGCCTCGGGCAAAATCAGCGCGAATTCATCTCCGCCATAACGCGCAGCGGTATCGATAGCCCGCGAGTGATTGCGCAGAATTTTTCCCAGGCGGACGAGAGCGCGGCTTCCGGTCAAATGCCCGAACCGGTCGTTGATGGTTTTTAGACCGTCCATATCGAGTAGCACAACGCTGAAAGGGTGATGAGTCCGGCGCGAGCGATCGAGTTCGGCTTCGATGACGCTGATGAGCCGGCGATAGTTGGCCAGCCCGGTGAGCGGATCGGTGACGGCCATGGAACGGACTTGATCAAACAACCGCGCCTGATCCAGCAAAGCGCCGCCCAACATCACAACGTAGCTGGTGGTCTTACTGAGTTCGGCGAGAAAGAATGGTCCATCGAAAAGCTGGCGAGAAAAGGCCGCCGAAACATGGCAGATAACGTTGAGCGAGGCCACGATGAAGAGCGAATAGTCATACAACGACGAGGCGGTTTGAGACTTCTTATCGCTCCTGAGGCGATACCAGAAGCACACCGCAGCGAAAAGGAACAAGCAACCTGGGAAAAGATCCCATGGCCGAGACAGCGCGCTGCTATGTTGGGCGAGCGGCTCTGAAGGAGCAGCCAAGAACGCTGCGCTGGTAACGTAAGCGGAAATGGCAACAACGAGCAGCGCACCCGCTGTTTCACGGCTCGGCTGCCGGGCCGTGGGCATATAGCGCTCCACAGCTAAGGCGGCGAGCAAGAGAATGGCTAGAAGAGTGCGGCTGACCATCCAGCCCGTGGGGATCCGCGAAAGAACCAAATGGCCGGAAGCGAGAGCTTCGTTCAGCCCAAAATAACCCACGGTCTCGATAATGCCGGAAAGGACAAATCCGAAAGCCAAGATGAGGGCGGTACGGTCATGAGTGCCCCGAAAACGCACTAACGCGTTCGCGGCGTAACAGAAGCTGAGTAGCGTTCCGCCAACTTCCAGATACAAATAGGTTTGCGGGGAACCGGCAAGACTAGCTTGCCGCAACTCAACCATAAGAGCTGGGAAAATGGCGACGGCGATCACGCATGCGCTGAAGATGATCAGCGTGCGTCGATTGTCGGCGGGCTGTTCAGCCCGAAGATACCCGACGATTTTGCCCCAACCGCCCACGATTGCCCCCAAATGCCTAAGAAAACGTGACAACTACCTAAGGAATGCAAGTGGGTGCCCGTTCGTGGGGAAAAATTGGCCCTTGTAAATGATTGACAAATAATGAGTTAGAGACCTGTCCAGGAATAATGGGAAAGTTCTAATTTGGGCGAGACAGAGGAAAACAGTGGCATTACGGGACTGAGCAACAGATATTTCTAATGTTTCGTTGTGGTTACCCCGTTCCTAGGGCCAGTATCAAGACGGACTCACCGTTCGTCTCAACGTGAGACCGTCTCACGGGCAACGAGGGGAGAGACGGCCTAGATTTTTGGCTTCGGAGGCGGCAGGTCGCGCGCAGTTACCGTATCTACGAACCCGCAGGCGTTGTGAGTGCCGTCACAAAAGGGCTTATTCATGGAGCGTCCGCAGCGGCATAGACCAACTGTGGTGCGGCCTCCCAAACCGAAGGGCTTGCCTTGGGGGTCGACCAATTCGAAATCGCCTTCGATGCGTAGCGATCCGTTGTTATTTACGGTGATTTTTGTACCTGGCATCTACGCTCCTGAGATTTGTAGAAGATTTACAAACGGAATTGAGATCAAAGCTGTGATCAATACTTTGGTACGGACGGATCCACTTCGTCGGACCAGGCGAGAATGCCACCCTTCAGATTAAGTATCTTACGGAAGCCCGCCTTGCGCAAAAAATCGACGGCCTCAGCAGAACGCTTTCCGCTGCGGCAGTGAGCCACGATTTCTCTAGAAGAGTCCAGTTCGTGGACGCGTCGCGGCAATTCCCCAAGCGGAATTAAATGGCCGTTGAGATTGCAGATTTGAAATTCGTGCGGCTCGCGCACATCGAGAATAAACAGGTCGTCGCCGCGGTCGAGCCGCGATTTCAAAGCCCGTGGAGTAATTTCCGGAACCTGCACGTCCGGGCCGGGCGCCTCTTCTCCCCGCACGCCGCAAAATTCGTAGTAGTCAATCAGCTTGGTTATGGTGGGATGATCACCGCACATCGGGCAATTGTGATTCTTGCGCAACTTTAATTCACGAAACTTCATTGCCAGCGCATCGAAGAGCAACAAGCGGCCCTTCAGGCTCTCGCCAGTGCCCAGGATGAGCTTGATGGTTTCCATCGCCTGGATAGAGCCGACAATTCCCGGCAGTACACCGAGTACGCCGCCTTCCGCGCACGACGGCACCAGGCCTGGCGGCGGTGGCTCAGGATACAAGCAGCGGTAGCAAGGACCATCAGGCATGCCGAAGACAGTCACCTGACCTTCGAATCTAAAAATGGAGCCGTACACGTTGGGCTTGCCGAGCAGGATGCACGCGTCGTTTACAAGATAGCGCGTGGGAAAATTGTCGGTGCCATCAACGATAATGTCAAAATTCTTGAAGAGTTCGAGAGCGTTCTCACTGGTCAGCTTGGTTTCAAAGGCCCCGATCTCAATATCGGGATTGAGATTAGAGAGACGGGCTTGCGCCGCTGCGGTTTTCGGTTTGCCAACGTCATCAGAGCCAAAAGTTACCTGACGCTGAAGATTGGTGAAATCCACCACGTCAAAATCGACCAAGCCGAGGTGGCCGACTCCAGCTGCCGCCAGGTACAAGCCCAACGGCGCGCCGAGGCCACCGGTACCAATCAAAAGCACTTTGGCATTTTTTAGCTTCAGCTGACCCTCCATGCCGACTTCCGGCATGATCAGATGGCGGCTGTAGCGGAGGATTTCCTCGTTGGTCAGGGTGGTTGCTTTGCCGGTGGTGCTCGGCTGGGACGTTATGGGCTGAACTTTTGTAGACATTGTGATTTCCTCTACCGAAAAATTGTCCGATTCGATTTTAGTTACCTTTTTGTTCTGAACCTGCGATGCCAAATGGCGTGGGCGTGCGCCTCTTTAAACGATTCCGCCGGCAATAGAAGGAACAATGCTGATGGTGTCCCCATCTTTGGTTGGCGTATTTTCCTTGGACAAGTAACGAATATCCTCGTCGTTCACATACACATTCACGAAGCTGCGCAGCTTGCCATCTTCCGTGAAGAGATGTTTACGCAACTCAGCAAACTTGCTGGTCAATTGTCCAAGAGCTTCGCCGACGGTCCTGGCGGAAACTTCAGTCGAGTCGGCCTTACCGGCATACACGCGCAGGGGCGTGGGAATTATCACTTTTACAGACATCTAAGATCCTCTTTCGACGATAAAAATCAACTCGCGATCGAACAAAATCAGGGCGCTACCCGCTGTAAGCCGATTTCTTCGCATTCGAATTCGGTGCGATCGTCGGCCAGCCGCCAGGAAGTCATTTCTTCGGGAACTCTGTTCGCCACGCTCACAATAATGTAGCTGTACCATGGCCAGGCATGATCGCGGTCGTACTGACTGGGCCGCGCCGGATGATCTGGATGCGAATGATACCACCCGACGACTTCCAGGCCTTGTTGGCGCGCCGCCTTTTCCGCGTCAAGAACGTCCTGGCTCGTGACCGAGAAACGATTGTTGGGGGAATCGTCGCGACGATTTATTAGCGGGTATAACGCATGAATTTCGCGATAGACGCGCCGATCAGCAACTTCGGTGTCTCGGCCAAGAAGTGCGCCGCAACACTCGTGTGGATATGTCTGCACGCCATGGGCGCGAATCTTGTCGGCAAGTTCGGAACTGATTTTTAGTTGCGCTTGATTGGCCATGAGAACTACTCCTCATCCCAGAATCGTTCGCTTAAATATTTTGCCGCGGAATCGGCGAACACCGTGACGATTAACGCGTGCTGATCCGCGGGGATTGATTTGGCCACTTGCAAACAACCCAGAAGCGCGGCCGCTGCACTGGGGCTTAACAGCACGCCCTCTTCCCGCGCCGCGACTTTCACCATGCGATAGGTGGCTTCCGTGCCAACCTCGATGTTGTCATCCGCCAGCGTCTCATCGTAAATGGCCGGCACCAAAGCTGTGGCCATGTGCTTCCAACCCTCCAGGCCGTGAAAGGCGGCGTCTGGTTGCACGCTGATACAACGAATACCGGGATTTAATTCTTTGAGCCGGCGGGTTACACCCATAAATGTGCCGCTGGTGCCGAGGCCCGTCACAAAGTGCGTGACACGCCCTGCGGTCTGTTCCCAAATTTCATTCGCGGTGCCGAAATAGTGCGATTGCCAATTGGCAGGATTGCTGTATTGATCGGGATAAAAATATTTTTCGGGATCGGCCGCAACCATTTCGTGCACGCGGCGAATTGCGCCGTCGGTAGCTTCGTCGCCCGGGGTAATTTCCAGCGTTGCCCCGTAAGCAGCAAGAATGCGCTTGCGCTCGTGTGAAGCACTGCCCGGAAGGCACAAGGTCACGGGGTATCCGAGGGCCGCGCCGATCATGGCATAAGCGATCCCAGTATTGCCGCTGGTGGCGTCAATAATAGTTTTACCTGGGACCAAAGCGCCGCTTTTGATGCCCGCGTCGATCATTCCTAAAGCGGGGCGATCCTTTACGGAACCGCCGGGATTGAACCATTCGGCCTTGCCGCAAATTTCCACCTGCGCAAATTCGCGGCCAATGCTCGCGAGCCGCAAGAGAGGCGTGTTGCCGATCCGTGCGAGGATGGATTCCCCTGCGCGAGCAGCCGAGAACTGCGTTTTGCCGGTAGTGGAAGCCATTTGTTTCGCTGCGAACATAGTCGATTTCGACTTAGCTGAACGATCAAAGATTAGATGCCGACGGCCACCGCACAGATATAAGTGGCCTTGTTCACAACAATCATAGCCGTGTGGACAGAGATCGTCCAAACGCTCGTTAGCGCGGTGGTCGGCGGTTTCCGTCCGGTTCTCAAAACCGTTGGAGAGGTGGATGGAGAATTGGCTTTCTGGTATTGCCCTAACTTTTCCGTGAAGCTAGTCCCTAGTGATTCAACAAAAACCAAGCGCAATACCGTCATTTAGCTGCGACGTGATGATCGTAGCTGATAACTCGGGTGATCTTCCATGCGCCGTCTTTGTATTGCCACAAATGTATAAATTTCCCCTCGCCAACGCCCTCTTTGTCTTCATTTCCGGGATGATGAAAACGATGAACACCCATTTCCACCGCGCCATAACCTTTCATGTAATAAACCTGCAGAGTTCCTGGAACAAGCTCGCGGGTCGTCTTACCGCAGATATTCTTTTTTACGCTGTCGGTTAGGTTGGCTCGGCCTAAAGTTGCGCCGCCCTGGTCATGATAAAACTCCACGTTGTCGACAGAAAATGACGCAAATTTGTCCAAATCGCAGCGGTTGTACGCGTCGAAAAGAGCAGCATCAAGGGCGGTGATGGCGCTGTCCAGCTCCGCTTGGGAATTGATTTTGTCGAGCGGCAGAACGGTTTGCGCATTGCTTGGGCAAAATCCGAAAATCAACACACCAACCAGCAATAGTATTCTGGCAGTTGCGAATGCTCTCATGGGTGCTCCTTAGAGGTACGGCGAACTACGGATAAATGTACGTGAAGGGAGAAAGAATGTTCCGGGCGGAGATAGCCGGATGACGGATAGCAGGCCGATTCGTGAGAGTAGTGGCTCGAGCTTCTTAAAAACTCATGACAAATCTAAAGGGGACTTCAGAGTGCCAGCTCAAATATTCACAGTTTGAGTTTTGACCACCGCTTCATCGGAAGCGATTCGTCCGTCGCGAATATAGATGATGCGATGGGCATGTTGCGCGATGTCATGTTCGTGAGTGACGAGAATAATGGTGTTGCCTTGCGCGTGCAGGTTCCGAAACAAGGTCATAATTTCGTCGCCGGTTTTGGAGTCAAGGTTTCCAGTTGGCTCGTCGGCCAGCACGATGGAGGGCGAATTCACGAGCGCACGCGCGATGGCCACGCGCTGCCGCTGTCCACCCGAAAGTTCATTAGGCTTGTGATGCATGCGGTCCACAAGGTCCACACGCTCAAGCGCTTTTTTAGCTTTCTCGAGGCGTTCTTCGGACGGCGTGCCGTTATAGATCAGCGGAAGCTCGACATTGTGAAGAGCAGTGGCGCGAGGCAAAAGATTAAAGGTTTGAAATACAAAGCCAATTTCTTTATTTCGAATGTAAGCAAGCTCATCGTCATCGAGGTCGCTTACCAGCCGTCCCGCCAGCCAATATTTGCCGGAGCTTGGTGAGTCCAGGCAGCCGATCAAGTTCATCAGTGTGGACTTACCGGATCCGGAAGGACCCATGATCGCCACGTATTCGCCTTTGCGGATTTCCAAATCCACACCGCGCAAGGCATGCACCTGCTCAGAACCCATTTCGTAGACCTTGGCGAGCTCTTGCGTCTTGATGACGACGCCAGACGACACCAGGTCTTCGCGATACGAATCCACCGAAGCCGCTTCAACAGCCATTTGCATCTCCTTGCATTGCGCTAGCGCTCAACTCTGATTATCGTCTTCAGGCTTCTTGGGCGGAGTGTTATCCACCTTGACGCTGGACGCCGGTTTCAGAGTACGCAGCGCTTTATAGCTGCCAACCACGATCTCATCGCCTGGCTGCAAACCCGTAGTAATTTCGATATCCGTCACGCCACTGATACCCGTCTCAACGGGCCGAAAGACTGCCTTCTTACCGTTGACGACGAATACGCCTTGCACTTCTTCCTTCTTGGGGTCACCGGGTGCGGGCGGAGGAGGCGCCGCCAGGGTAACGCCAGAGCCGCCATTCTTGGTCGCGTCCTTCGCCGCTTGTTCCAAGTCCTTGCGGGTCCGCACGGCCAGGGCCTGAATCGGAATGGCCACGACGTTTTTCTTCTCGGCGGTCTTTATTTTCGCGGTGGTGGACAACCCTGGTCTCAAATTGTCCGGAGGGTTGGCCAGCGTGACGACTACTTTGAAATCCTTGGCTTCCTGAGTGCTTGTCGTGCTTTGCGTAGTGGCTAGCCCCGAACTGCGTAGCGTGGCCTGAGAACCGATTTCGGTTACCTTACCTTTGAATACTTTGCCGGGGACGGCGTCGATGGTGACGTCGGCGTCCTGGCCAGTTCTAACGTTTACGATGTCCGTTTCATCGACTTTCACTTCCGCAGTGACCACGGACATATCCGACAAGGTCATAAGGAAGCTTCCGTTCGAATTCTGAATTCCTGGCACCACGTACTCGCCAAGCCGCACAGGTAGATAGCTCACAATTCCGTTGATGGGTGAGATGTAGGCTGTCTTGCTTAAAATGTCCTTGGTACGGACGAGCACCGCCTTGTTCTGGTTCACCATGGACTCGGTCTGATTCAATTGAGCTTTCAGCGACTGAACCCGGGCTTTAGACGAGTCGACTGCGGCGAAGGCCGCATCATAGGTCGATTTACGCTGATCGAAATCCTGCTTGGGAATCAAGCCATCCTTAAACAAGCCTTGTCCGCGTTCCCAGTCGAGTTTGGCCTTTTCAAGGTTGGCTTGCTGCTGTATCAGGTCAGCCTGGGCGGAGCGGAAACTGGCTTCCGCCGCCTCCACGCCCATTTCGGAAGAATTAATGGCCGCAGATTGAGCTTGCACGTCGGCATTGGCTTGCACGTCTTCCTGTAGGAGAAGACGGTCGCCCTTCTTAATCTTGTCGCCCTCTTTGACCAAGATTTGCGTAATTCTGCCAAAGCCTTGGGCCGTAACGTTGGTATAGGTCGTGGGTTTAATCTCGCCGGAAGCCGTAACCTGGGAAATTAACGTATCCTGGGAGGCCACTTTGGCGGTTTGCACGGTGACCACGCCCTTATTGGCCTGGTTGATGCTGAACAATACAATGCCACCGAGCACGACGACACCACCGACGCCAACCGACACCTTTTGCCAGGTCTTCATATTCGATCCTTACAAGGGTCCGCAGGGCGGACACATCACGCCGACAGGGGTAAAGACTTTATAAAGCTTGGATATACTGTACATACGCCGTTGCTCACCAAAATGTTTCAGACCGACAGGTAGGTTACAAGGGCGTGGCGGCAATCCAACCGAGTTATTCTATAACACCCCGCCGAGCGGATTATTCATAAACCATTTTAGTTTCAAAGCAAGTAAAAGGGAAGGAACGCTTAGAGAGCATTTTCCTCGTGTTCTTAACCGTTCCCGCCGCTGTCAACCGGATTTGACGCAAAATAGCTCGTTTGTTCTTCGAGGTGCTTAGTACTTTTTCGATGCGAGGATTTGCGGAATGAATAGCCGACGAAGCGGGAACGTGAATTGATGCTATACTTCTCATTCGCCGAATTAATTTCCAGCCCACACCGCGGAGAGGTGGCAGAGCGGCTGAATGCGGCGGTTTGCTAATTCACCCTGACCTGTTCGCACAGACCCATTTTCATTTGTTTTGTTAGCGTTACGGGCTCCTCAGTTGCACCGAAATACCCCCATTTGCAGTCTAGAGTTCAGCAAGTGTTCAGCAAAAATATGCACGGCGTCCGATTCGCTTGCGCGCGTGAGCGCTGTATCCTCTCGTTGACTCGTACGTCTAAGACTGTCAGAGTTGACTTAGGGTAATGACAAAAAGACTGCTCATCGTTGTAGCGATGGTCGCTCTCTTGGGCTTGCAATTTGCGGACTGCATGTCCGCGATGGCGCAAGACCAACAGAGCATGAAGTGCTGCGGTTCCATGCCCTGCGACCCGTCCAATCAGAGTCACGATTGCTGCAAGGCGATGGCTTCGTCTCAGTCCCCCAGCGTATTGCCCGTCGCTCTCGTGACGCTCCATGCGCCGGTGATGGTTGCGACCGATATTCTTGAATCACCGCAGGCCATGACGTATTCCGAAGTATCTCGCTTGGATTTCGACGCTCCGACGCATTCGCCTCCCGAGCTTTACACCCTTCACTCTTCCCTCCTGATCTGATCCGCTGCTCAACGGTGCTGCAAAGTACCGGCTTGTCTCTTTCTCCGTCTCCACTGTCCATATAACCCGCCGACGTGTTTCGGTCGAGGCCCTTTTGGGTGACTCACTAACGCTCCGCGGCTTCGATTCATATATTTAGGAGAAAAAGATGTTTTCGATAGCGAGAACGAATTTCGATGCGCGTTTGTCGTGCGTGGCTCTTAGTCGAAGTATTTCTGTGATTTTGTTTTCGGTTGTTTTCGCCGCTCATGCATTTGCGCAGGAGTCTCCAACATCGCACACCCGGCCGATCACTTCACTCCCCGAGTTACTTGCGGAAGCGGAGAAGAACAATCCGCAGATCGAGGCGGCGCGGCAAGGCTGGCAAGCAGCGAAACAGGTGCCGATACAAGTCTCGACGCTGCCCGACCCGCAATTCAATCTGCAGCATGTCAGCGTCGGCAGCCCTCGCCCCTTTGCCGGCTACACGAACAGCGACTTCGCCTACCTTGGCCTCGGTGTTTCGCAAGACATTCCGTATCCGGGCAAGTTGCGCTTGAAGGGTGAGATTGCGAAACGCGAAGCGGATGTTTCACAGCAACAAGTCGAATCCGTGCGCCGCGCCGTCGTAGCTGAACTCAAGGGCACGTATTTCCAGCTAGCGTACCTCTCCAAAACACTCACGATCCTCGAGCAGGACGGAGATTTACTCAAGCAGGTGGAACAAGCCGCCGCCGCCCGCTACCGTTCCGGGATGGGAACGCAGCAGGACATTCTCCAGGCGCAACTCCAAAAAACGAAGCTGCTTCGCGAAATCGCCATGCATCATCTTCAGGTCGGCAAGCTCGAAACGCAGCTCAAACAACTCCTCAATCGCTCACAGGAGTCACCGGACATCGAGCCGGCCGAGCTTCTCGAAACACCTCTTCTGCAAACGTACGCCGATCTTCTGGCCGCAGCGCAAGTACAGAATCCGGAAATCACTGCCGCGCAGAAGATGATCGAAAAGCAGTCGTTGCAGGTGGACCTGGCACGCAAAGACTTCTATCCCGACTTCAACGTGCAGTACATGTGGCAACGGACCGACCCAGCCCAGTTCCGCGCCTATTACATGCTGAGCGTCGGCATCAAGGTCCCCATCTATCGCAGCCGCAAACAGCGTCCCGAACTGGCGCAGGCCGAATCGGAGCAGCTTCGTGCGCGAAGCGAGCTCCAGGTGCGATCGCAACAACTCACCGGGGAGTTGCGCTCGCAATACGTGATCGTGCAGCAGACCTCTGAACTGCTCAAGATCCACCGCGAAGGGTTGTCCCCGCAGGCGCGTTCGGGATTTCAATCGGGTCTCGCAGCCTACCAATCGGGCAAACAGGATTTTCAGGCGCTGCTCATGGCGTTTCTCGATGTCCTGCATCTCGACGAGGACTACTGGCAGAACGTCGCCGAATATGAGACGGCCATCGCGCGCCTCGAACAACTCACTGGACTGTATTTGCATGAAGAAGGAGCGAACTGATGAAAAGTTATCGCATCGGATTTTCGCTGGCATTGCTTGGAAACATCGTTCTTGCCGTCCTCCTCGCTGGGTTGTGGCTGCATTATCGCGCTGCGAAGCCGATGCCGAACGTAGAAACCAAGTCCTCGAATTCCACCGCGCAGGATTCTATGGCCGACTCGATGGCCACTCCCCCAGCTTCGACAGCAGCACCGCTGGTTCCGGTGCAGATCTCTCCGCAACGGTTGCAGAACATCGGCGTGAAAACGGGCCAGGTCGAACAGAAGTCGGTCGCAGACGAGATTCGCACCACCGGCAGTGTCGCGGTAGACGAAAGGCGACTGGCCTACGTCCAAGTACGGTTCTCCGGCTATATCCAGAAAGTCTTTGCCGATGCCACGTATCAATACGTTCGTAAGGGACAGCCGCTGTTCACAATTTACAGCCCCGATTTAGTGGCCACCGAACGTGAATACTTGGTGGCCAAGCAGAATCAGCAGGTAATAGCACAAAGCACCGTGCCGGGAGTCGCCTCCAGCGCAGCATCGTTGCTCGACGCGGCTGCGGAACGTCTCAAGCAGTGGGGGGTGCCACAAAAAGAAATCGCCCGGCTCGAATCCACCGGCCAGGTGCAGCAGGAACTGGAAGTCGGTTCGCCGGCCTCCGGCTACATCACCGAACGCAATGCTCTGCCCAGCGTTGCCGTTCAACCGGGAATGCGTCTCTACACCATCGCCGACCTTTCAACCGTTTGGGTCCAGGCGCAAGTTTTCCAGAACGATCTCGAACGCATCAAGATCGGCGCTCCCGCAACGCTTACCGTGAATACCTATGCGGGCCGGACGTTCACTGGCCGCGTGGACTTTATTTATCCGCAGGTGGATATGGATACACGCACGGCAAAAGCGCGCGTTGTCTTTTCTAACCCGAGACTGCAACTCAAACCAGGAATGTTCGTCAACGTAAGTCTGAAGGTTCCGATGGGCAGCCAACTTGTTATCCCCGCAACCGGCGTTCTGCAGTCCGGCACTCGCGCGATTGCTTTTGTAGAGCGTAGCGACGGGTATATTGAACCGCGCGAGATACAGCTAGGTTCCCGCGTGGGCGACGATTTTATCGTGCTCAAGGGACTGAAAGTTGGCGAGCAAATTGTCACCTCTGCAAACTTCCTGATCGACTCCGAGAGTCAGCTTCAGGCGGCGCTCGGTTCGTTCGTTCCACCTCCGCCTGGTGCAGGCACAGCATCTGCTTCAAACGCTCCACAAGGTAATGCCGAATTGAGTTCCGACCCTACACCGCCCCATAAAGGCAGCAACGTATTCCGCGTGAAACTCACCGACGCAAATGGAGCGCCCATTTCTGGGGCAGAAATCAGCGTGACGTTTTCCATGCCGGCGATGCCCGCGATGGGCATGGCAGCAATGCGCATCCCCGTCACTCTGAGCGACAAGGGCAACGGGCTCTACGAAGGTTCAGGACAACTTGAGAGCGGCGGAACCTGGCAAGTCACCATCCTGGCAAAAAAGAATGGCCAACCAATCGCTACGAAACAACTGAGCCTGAACGCCACGGGAGGTATGTAACCGTGATCTCCCGATGGATTGATTGGTGCGCGCAAAATCGTTTCCTCGTTTTCATGGGAACAATCCTTTTGGTGCTCACGGGAATCTGGGCCCTGCGTCACATTCCGCTCGACGCATTGCCAGACATTTCCGACGTGGAAGTGATTATCCACACGCCTTGGGCTGGTCAGCCTCCGAGTCTCATCGAAGACCAAGTCACGTATCCCATTGTCACTACGCTTCTCGCCGCACCGCATGTAAAGGCCGTGCGGGCGCAAACCATGTTTGGCGACTCCTACGTCTTCGTCATCTTTGAAGACACGACCGACTTGTACTGGGCACGCTCGCGTGTCTTGGAGTACATGCAACAGATCACGGGTCGTTTGCCCTCGGGCGTGCATCCCGTCATCGGGCCGGATGCGACGGGCGCGGGCTGGGTCTATGAATACGCACTCGTGGACCACAGCCATCAACGCAGTTTGGCCGATTTGCGCAGCCTTCAAGATTGGTATCTCCGCTACCAACTCGAAACTGTTCCAGGAGTGGCCGAGGTAGCCACCATTGGTGGATTCGTGCGCCAGTATCAAGTCAACGTGGACCCAGACAAACTTCGCGCGTACGGAATTCCTCTCTCGACTGTCATCGAAAAAGTTCGAGCCAGTACGAATGAAGTTGGTGGACGGCTGCTGGAAATGGGCGGGGCGGAATATATGATTCGCGGACTCGGCTATCTGCATTCGCTGAGCGACCTCGAAACCGTGCCCGTTGCGGCCAAGAACGGCACGCCGGTTCTCGTTCGTGATTTGGGAACGGTTACCTTCGGGCCGGACATCCGTGAAGGTGTTGCTGAGTGGCAAGGCGAAGGGGAAACGGTTGGCGGAATTGTCGTGATGCGCGACGGGATGAATGCCCTCAGTGTCATCAATGGCGTTAAGCAGAAACTCCTCGAAATCAAACCCTCGCTGCCGCCGGGTGTGGAAGTGGTCGCGGGATACGACCGCTCAGGCTTGATTCACGCCTCCATCGAAACACTGCAACGCGACTTGCTCGAAGAGGCCGCTATCGTCAGCGTAGTCATCATCATCTTCTTATTCCACTTCCGTTCGGCGTTGATTCCAATTCTGACTCTACCTATCGCCGTGCTCGCAGCCTTCATCCCGATGTACTACCTCCATGTCACCTCGAACATCATGTCGCTCGGCGGTTTGGCCCTTGCGATTGGCGTCCTCGTGGACGCCGCCATCGTCATGGTCGAAAACGGTTATCGGCAGCTTTCGGAGCACCAATCCTCCGAAAGCGGGGCTCTTGGGGAACCACAGAGACGGAAAATCTTGCTGGATTCAGCGAAGCAAGTTGGTCCCGCCATTTTCTTTTCGCTGGTGATCATCGTAGTTTCCTTCCTGCCCGTCTTTTTATTGGAGGCACAGGAAGGACGCATGTTTCGCCCCCTGGCGTGGACGAAGACGCTGGCCGTTGGCTTCTCCTCCGTCTTGGCGATCACGCTTGTGCCCGTACTCATGATTCTATTCATCGGGGGGCGGCTGATACCTGAATCGCGGAATCCAATTTCAAGAATCACGCAGGCTATTTACTTGCCCGTTCTTCGCCTCTGCTTGCGGTTTCGCAAAACTACATTGCTGCTCAATTTGCTCTTTCTGATCGTCACACTTCCACTCGCGCTTCACATTGGCAGTCAATTCATGCCGCCCCTTTTTGAAGGTTCGGCTCTCTACATGCCGACAGCCTTGCCCGGAATCTCCATCGGGCAGGCGTCGCAGTTGCTCCAAGAACAGGACAGAATCATTCGCACGTTCCCCGAAGTCGAAACTGTTTTTGGTTCCATCGGGCGATCGGACAGTGCGACCGATAATGCTCCACTCGATATGTATGACACGACGGTCATGCTCAAGCCGCGCAGTCAATGGCGACCGGGAATGACTTACGAAAAGCTCATTCAGGAAATGGACGCGAAGCTGCAGTTTCCTGGCCTGTCCAACACCTGGACCATGCCGGTCGAGAACCGTCTCGATATGGAATTAACGGGCATCAAAACGCCCCTCGGCTTGAAGATTCAGGGTCCAAACCTGGAGGGCATCCAGCAAGTTGGCGCACAGGTACAGCAAATCCTCTCGGCGATTCCTGAGATGCGTTCCATTTTTGCCGAGCGCGTTTCGCAAGGTTTTTATCTCAACATCGAAGTGAATCGCGCGGAGGCGGCTCGCTACGGTCTGACCATCGCTGACGTGCAGCAGGCGGTCAGTTCGGGAATTGGCGGCGAAATGGTCGCTGAGAACGTTGAAGGCCGTGAGCGGTATCCGGTGAATGTACGGTATAACCGCGACTTCAGGGATAACGTCGAGGAATTGCGGCGCGTCCTGATTGGCACGCCCTCTGGCGCGCAGATTACAGTTTCCGATGTCGCGAAAATCTCTTTCTCTCGGGGCCCCTCAATGATCCGCGACGAAGACGGCGCGCTCACCGGATACGTTTACATCGATCTGAATACGAAAGACTATGGCGGCTTCGTCGCTCATGCGAGCGACTTGTTCAAGCAAAAACTCGCCTTGCCCCCTGGCTTTACTTACAAATGGTCCGGCGAATACGAGTTTGAGCTGCGGGCAAAAGACCGGCTGCAACTAATTCTTCCGATCGTATTTTTTGTCATTTTCCTGCTGCTCTACATGGTGTTTCACTCCGTCAGCGAAGCCGCCGTCCTAATTTTCCCGACGATCTATGCGTTGACTGGCGGCCTCATTCTTCAGCGGCTACTTGGTTACAACTTCAGCGTAGCGGTGTGGGTCGGATACATCGCTTTGTTTGGCATCGCGGTTGAGACAGGGGTGGTGATGGTCGTCTATCTACACGAAGCACTAAATCATCGTCTCGCAAGCGGAATACCTCTGAAGCACGAAGACATCGAGGCGGCCGTGATCGAGGGAGCTGTCCATCGCCTCCGCCCGAAACTCATGACGGTTAGCGTCGTTTTGGCAAGTCTTATTCCCATTCTGTGGGAGACGGGCGTGGGCGCAGATGTGATGAAACCAATCGCGGCTCCCATCGTGGGCGGCATGATTACATCCACAATTCATGTGCTGATTCTTGTTCCTGTGTTTTTCGCTTTGATGAAAGAACGGGCCCTACGCCGAGGCACACTCCAGTCGAGAGGATCGTATTCAGACAAAGAGTGAGCCTGTTGATTACAAGCTTTGGATGTTGCAAAAAGAAACCGAATCACTGAGTTAGTTGTCGCTAACAGCCACCTTCACGCTAGCGCTTAAACAATCTTGCGAAGTTTTGGAAAGAGTCCGATGAGTCCGAGCGCCAAAAGCGCCACCGTGCCGGGCTCTGGAACAGTGTTGAACCCCACCGTGTCACCGGTGGGCCCCTCATTTAGCTGTACATTCCATACTTTGCCCGTTAGGGAATCTGTGAAATTTGCAGTTTGCAGTTCGCCGGTGGCCGGGCCACTCGACAAGAAGGTGACCGTGTTTGTTCCTTTGATGTCGCAAGTCCCGGTGGCAGCGTTGCTTCCCTCCACAGAGGAGACGCATACGTTAGGCATGCCCATGGGGTCATCGAAAAAAACTAATCGGTCGCTCGGGACCGGGTTACTCGCAGTCCCTTCATTCAACGTTAGAGTAAATGGCGCAAAACCTGACGCTTGCCTGTCGGTAATCATGTAGTCAGTGCAGGTAAACCCGTTTTGCGCGACGGCGTTTTGTGCGCTCGGGACCAACGAATTAAAATTCGTAAACTGTACGTTCCCGCTGCACTCATCCGCCTTGGCAACGTTGCTGAAGCCAACTATGGCCACAAGTAGTGCCAACATCCCTAACAATCGAAGGCTGCTGTTTTTCATAGAATTTTCTCCCCGTTTCGTAATGCCTTGGATTGCAGACGCGGGCGATAGGCTTACACGGCAACACCTGAAGACTGCGAGCCACGCGTCACATTTACCCACAACACTTCATAGCGGGATTCTTGCAGCAGGCCATCGTGTGCTTGCAACATGCCATCTCGGTGCCAAATGCGCTTCCGGCGGTTAGAACGAAAAGAGCGACCAGGCTTAGAATACCTGCTGTAAGCTTTTTCATGGCAATCTCCCAGATCCTGTATTTGATTTACAAACTGAATACGCGACACTTTGGAGGCGGCACGGCCTCGGAGTCAATGCAACGCTCCTCAATTGTCCTTCAACAGGTAAACAACTGTAGGCAGAAGACTTACGGCGGTCTTTCCACTGCCCCGGGCGATTGACCGTAAGCTTGGTGTGTGCTAGCGTTGCGCCCAGGTTAAGAAATTCCCCATGGAAAATTCCGCCCCGGTCGTTAAGGCCCTTCGTTTCGGTCTTTTTGAGGTGGATCTCCGAGTCAGCGAGCTTCGCAAATCCGGAATTAAAGTTAAGCTTCAAGAACAGCCGTTCCAGGTTCTGATTGCGCTGCTGCAGAAACCCGGCGAGGTCATCACACGCGAAGAGTTGCGCCTTAAACTTTGGGATGCTGAGACGTTCGTTGATTTTGAGCACAGCCTAAGCACTGCTATTAACAAAATTCGTGAGGTGTTAGGCGATTCAGTCGAAAGTCCCCGCTTCGTGGAAACCCTTCCTCGTCGTGGCTATCGATTCATCGCCCCAGTAACTAGCATTCCGCGTGACACCGGACCGCCCGCAATCTCCAAGCAATCCGATCCGTCCGAATCTCCGGATGCGGCTCCCTCAATCTGGCAGCGGTCTTGGCCACGGTTCGTTGTGGGCATCATCGTTGCTTTTGCAATCGCATTGTTCGCATGGGGCGTGGGGAGGCGCTGGGTGGTAACTCCGGAGTCGCAACCTGCTATTCACTCCCTTGCCGTTCTTCCTCTGGCGAACCTTTCGAAAGATCCGGAACAGGAATTTTTTGCCGATGGAATGACAGACGAATTGATTACCAACCTGGCGAAAGTCAGCGGATTGCGTGTTATCTCCAGGACGTCGGTAATGCGCTATCGCAACACTCAGAAGCCCTTGGCCCAGATAGGCAAGGAGCTCGGTGCGGATGCGCTTATTGAAGGAACTGTCCTTCGTTCTGGAAACAGCGTGCGCATTACGGTACAGCTCATCGACGCATCAACCGACCGGCACCTTTGGGCCGAGGAGTATCAGCGAGACGTTCACGATGTTCTGGCGCTACAAGCCGATGTGGCCAAGGCTATCAGCGTCGCCGTACAAGTAAAATTGACGCCGCAGCAACAGCTGCAATTGGCCAGCGGCCATCAAGTCGATCCTGAAGCCCATGACGCCTATTTGCGCGGACTGTATTTTCTTCGCCAAGGCGAACCTGAGTCGACGGAAAAAGCCATCAGGTACCTCGAGCAGGCTATTGTCAGAAATCCGAGCGACCCGCTTACCTACGCTGCGCTTTCTGATGCGTACTCCTCGTTGACGCCGCAGCCGCGAGCGCCGCTCGATGTTTTGCCCAAAGCGAAAGCCGCCGCAGTGAAGGCCGTTGAGCTCGGCGACACAGTGGCCGAAGCCCACGCTTCCTTGGCCTACATCAGACTCTGGTTCGACTGGGATTGGCCAGGCGCCCAACACGAATATCAGCGCGCACTGGAGTTAAATCCGAATCTTTCCAAGGCCCACACTGGTTACGCTGTGTATCTGGGCACGACCGGCCAAGCTCACGAGGCTGTCGAAGAAGCGGAGCGCGCCCGCCAGCTAGATCCCGTTTCCTTGAGCTCGCTCGACTCCGAAGCCTCCGTTTTCATTAATGCTCGACGTTATTCCGAAGAGGTGGAGCTGTGTCGTCGCAACATTGAATTGGAGCCCACTGCAGAGCGTGCCTATGCATGGTTAGCCGTCGGTGAGACTCTTCTTGGACACAATGAGGAAGCTGTCACTGCGGCCGACCGCTCGGTGCAGGGCAGCCGAGCGCGTGCGCCGTACGAGTCCGTCTACGCGTATGCAATGGCGGGGCAAAAACAGAAGGCCCGGAAAATGCTCGCTTCTTTTTTGGGCCCCGACGGTAAACCTTATCTTTGCGGATATAACATGAGCGTTATTTCTCTCGCCCTCGGCGACAAGGATCGAGCTATGGATTGGCTAGAGAAGGGCTACCGAGACCACTCCACTTGAATGATCTGGATCGGGGTGGATCCCCGACTCGATGCTCTACGAAGTAACCCGCGCTTTCCGAAGCTTCTTCGTAGCATTGGCATACCGCTTTCTGAAGCGCAAGTTTCCAGGTGAACCGCCTACCCCGAAACCAAGACGTGTGCGCGTTGGCCTACGGTAGACGAGCCATCGCGCGAGAACCAGCGTGTGACGCGCACTCGACGCTCGCGGAGTCCGGCATCTGTAATAAAATTCGTTCAGGAACACGAGTCTGGGTAATAAACTATCGGGCAGTGGGACTACTTCAGTGGATGTAAAGACGCACTGGGAAAAGGTTTACGCGCAGAAGGCACCAGAAGCAGTCAGCTGGTATCGGCCGCACCTTGAAACCTCGCTCGCTTTAGTAGAGCGCGCGGCCGCTGGATACTCGGCATCAATCATTGATATCGGCGGAGGCGAATCTACTCTCGTGGATGACCTCGTTACACGGGGCTATGACAACGTCACTGTCCTCGATGTTTCTCAAACCGCTATCGACGTGACCAAGAAGCGGTTGGGGCTGGCCGCAGAACAGATCCGATGGCTCGTCGCCGATGTTACGGAAGTTCAGCTTCAGCGCGGCGCCTATGACGTGTGGCATGACCGCGCAGTGTTTCATTTTCTTACTTCAGACGAGCACCGTGTTGCGTACGTTCGACAGGTCGCCCACGCCGTCAAGCCTGGCGGTCATGTAATTGTCAGTACATTCGGACCAGAAGGTCCCACGAAATGCAGTGGGCTCGAGGTCATTCGTTATGATGCTGAATCACTGCACAGCCAGTTTGGGGAGCGTTTCCGGCTGGTTGAAAGCTCCCAAGAACTTCATCGCACGCCACTTGGCATTACTCAACAGTTTCTGTTTTGCTACTGTAGGATCGAGTGAACAGAATCATTCGAACTCTGAGCCGCGGGCTTTCTTTTTGCTCCGGAAGGCCCGAGTTGCGCGGCCAGCACCTACCGAAGAAACAATGTGTTCCGATTGCGAAACGAAAGAAATGCGATTAACTCAAATACACAAAATGTCAGGAGAACCGATGAGCACTAGAAAGAAAATTGAAGTCTTCAGTGCAGGTTGTTCGACATGCGAGGAAACCATCGAGATCGTGAAGAAGATTGCTGGCTCTACGCATGAGGTGGTGATTCATGACATGCATCAGGCCGACGTAGCTTCCAAAGCGAAAGAGCACGGCGTTAAAAGCGTGCCCGCCGTGGTCATTAATGGGACCCTGGCAGGATGCTGCGCCGGACGTGGCCCAGACGAACGCGTTTTGCGTTCCGCTCTGGCCTGAGGGCTGCGCTGAGTTTTCAGCCACTTTCGCGCTCACTTTCCCGGCGGCACGCGACGGTTCAATTCCTCAAACCAGTTCACCACGACGTTGATTTGCGGTTTGCTTTCTTTAGTAATCATCAAGAACCGTTGGCCGTCCGGCGACACGTCATAATTGGGAAATGGGTATGAATACGGCCCCATCGGGGGCATGTACTGCGCTCCCTCAAAGAGCATTCGCCGACTACCTAAGGCAAAACTCGGCTGCGTCCTGATTTCCACCGCCATCATCTTGTTGCCATTGCGGTAGAACAGCTCCCGGCCGTTGCGGTTCCACAAGGGCTCCGTGCCGCCCTCCGTCGAGATTTGCCACTTGCCGCCAGGACCGGGATAGGACTGCACATAGATCTCGTATCGGCCGGATTCGTCAGAGACATATGCGAGCCAGTGGCCGTCCGGAGAAAAATGTGGTGCACTTTCGTTGGCTGACGTTCGGAGGAACGGGTCCGATTTGCGGTCGCCGATCCGCAGCACCCAGATGTCCCGCCCGGTAGAGGGATCAAATTGAGTGAATGCAAGCAACTTCCCGTCAGGTGACCAGGAATCCGGACGCTTGACGTGCGCGCTGTTTGTCAACCGGTCACGCTCGCCACTGCCGTCTGCTGGTTGCCAGAAAAGGTTCACTTCGTCTGATTGAAACGTTATCCGCTTGCCATCTGGAGTCCAAGACGGATTACCGTTATCTCCGTCAAACGTCAGTGGTGTCAATGACTCGCCGGCGAGATCGTACAGCCAGATTTGGCCGTCGATCTCCACGACTACTCTCTGCCCGTCCGGCGAGAGTCGCGGTGCTTGATATGCTCGCGCAGGGGCCCCTAAGGACTGTTCTTTCCCGTCGCGACTAACCCACACCAGTCTACGTTCCACCGCTTGAGCTCCCGCAGGAGAGGAAACGTATACAAGCGATCCTTCGGGAGAAAGGCCGAATTGGGCCGCGCCGTCACCGGATTCCTGAACATCTTTACCCACGACAACGGCTGCGCCCTTCACTTTCACTCGGTCCACATCAAACGGAACCGCCAGGAGTATCCCCTTGCGGACATATACAAGATGGTCTGCTGTAACACACTGAGGAAAGGTGCCGCCTTCGACGACGAGCCAGCGTTCGCCGGTATCCAGTCGTTGCGCGACTATCTGCGCATCGTCCGCAGTGCTACCTTTCTCGATAACGAAGAGAAACGCTTTGGCGCCCGGCAAGAAAACCGGCCAGCGATGAGCAGTTTCTCCTTTACTTGAATCCACTTGCGTAATGATCTTCGGCACTCCGCCGGCGGATGAAATCCTCTGCAGGCCGTGGACACCGGGATCGGCATAGATGATAGTTTCGTCGCTGCCCCAGCTCGCCCCCAAGATGCCCCCAGCTTTCACTACCGTGACAGGAGGGCCACCTTGGATGGAAAGCTTTTTAAGTTCCAGTGCGTCGGTGCTGTAAAACGCGAGCCATTGACCATCCGGGGAAAATACTGGGGTGCAGTATGCCCCTTCGGTGCCGGGCATGGCCTTGGCCTCAGAACTGTCCAGCGCCCGCAAGTAAACCTGTCGGACGCCATCATGGGTTCCGATGAATGCGACGTGATTCCCCTCCGGGGAAATGGACACAATGGGTCAAGTGAAGCCCGCGAATTGCTGCGCTGGCGATACGTCCATGCTCAGCCGCATCACAGGCTTCGGAGGCCTTGGCCAGTAATACCAAACCGCCGTGCCCACACCGGCAGCAACGGCCGCGCCTGCTAAACCTCCGATTGCGGCACGACGTGTAACTTTGAACCGCTCATCCGAAGCGACGTCTTCGCGCGTCGTGTCACTTAGCGCATCGAGCAGTTCAATTCGTCCATGGCCGATGTCGCGCAGGCGGCGATTTACATCCTTCTCCAGGCATTTTTGAAGTAAGTTTTGCACCTTCGCAGGAGTTGCTGCAGGCAGGGCTTTCCAATCGGGCTCGCGTTCCAGAACCCTGGCCAGTGTATCGCTGACTGTGTCCGCTTGAAATGCACGTTGCCCGGCAAGCAACTCGTACAACACGCAGCCAAACGCCCAAATATCCGTTCGCTTGTCCACCGGCTTGCCGCGAGCCTGCTCTGGACTCATGTACGTCGGCGTACCAAGAATCCTTCCGTCTTCCGTGCCCATGGAGGTCAGTGTCGGAGCGCTCGAAGAGCTCGGCTCGACGTCCGTGTCAAAGGCCTTAGCCAAACCAAAATCCAAAACCTTTACTCGCCCTTCCGGAGTAACCTTCACGTTCGCTGGCTTCAGGTCTCGATGAATCACCTGTTTTTCGTGCGCGGCTTCCATCGCTTCCGCGATCTGCCCGCCAATCCTGAGCGCCTCCTCGAGGGCGAGCGGGCCTAGCTTGAGTCGCTCGGCAAGCGTCTGGCCGGGCACTAATTCCATTACCAAATAATCCACGCCGCCACACTCCTCCAACCCAAAAATCGTGGCAATGTTGGGATGATTTAGCGCAGCCAGCATTCTTGCTTCGCGCTGAAAACGGGAGAGTCTGTCGCGATCGTGCGCGAACGCTTCCGGCAGAACTTTGATCGCTACGTTGCGGCCGAGCTTGTTGTCGCGAGCTTCGTAGACTTCTCCCATGCCGCCCGCACCGATGGCAGAAAGAATTTCATAGGGGCCTAGTATGGTTCCGGTAGGCAGACCCATCGGGTCACTCACCCTCTAAGTGCGGCACATTGTAGCGTGGAAAAACTGGAACTTCGATACATAGCTATAGTTACTGCCGTAAGGAACGTAATTACGCTGGCAGGCCACAGAGGCACAGCCTGAAGTGACATTATGCGAAGATCGGAGTCAGTTTCGACCGAACCAGCGTTGGCGACGGCTCTTGATGTGTAAGAGGAAGCGCAGACTCGGCTTACGTTTACTTTCTCTGACCATCTAAGGGATTCAAACGATATCTCGTCAGATTTCACAAATGAGAGTGAGAACCGATGCTTTCTGTGTGTTTTTGGCTGATTCTGGTGCGATTCGATAGGGCATTTTTGTAAACGACCCATCTCGGGTGTATGCTCAAAACTTGATGGGAATCAGGATACTCGTCGCGGTTCTTGTGGTGACGCTGTCAGGGGCAAATTCTGCCCTCGCCTCAATGTGTGCCGCTTATTGCATGTCATCTGCGACTGCAGGGACGGCTGCCGCCCATTCTCATCAGACGGACTCGCAGCAAAACCCCGCAGGCGTCAGCCACCACGTTCACCAGGGTCTCGAGTGCGTAGAGTGTCCGCCCAAGTCCGGGAATCGCCTGAACCAGAAGGCCGATTGCGCAAGCCTGGTTCAAATCCAGACGCTCAAGCAAGGTTCTTTCAACCTTGACGTGCCGCGCGGAGTCGCTCAGTTCGATGCCGCCGACACGCCTGTCCACGCCGTCAGACTACCTGGGAATGGCGAACGCCCTTTGGCCTTTGACGCTTCTCGCACAAGCAGAAGTTTTCCATCTTCTTCACTTCCGCTTCGCATCTAGGAAACTCCTCTAACTAGTCGGTCCGGTTATTCAGGAACGGGACATTGGTATATGTCCGTCTGAATTCGCTATTCGTCATATCCGATCCATTTCTGAAATTCAGTCATTGGCCTTGAAAGGAAAAACAATGAGTAATAGGCGCGGGTTTTTGCAGAATATTTTGGCGAGCGCAGGCGTGTTTGCATCCGCAAGAGTTCTCTCTGCCCAGGAGATGGATATGTCCCACGGGATGGAGGGTATGAAGTCGACGCGAAAGTCGGGAAGAAAAGAGTCCGACCACGCTGGCGGCCCTCCGGTCCTTGTCGAGACGCCCGATGTACCTGATCTTCCGCACCGCATGGATGGCGACGTGAAGGAATTCCATCTCATCGCCCAGCCAGTGAAGCAGGAAATTGTCTCTGGCCGCGTCGTAGATCTGTGGGGCTACAACGGCAGCGCTCCGGGGCCAACCATTCAAGTTACCAGAGGTGATCGCGTTCGAATCATCGTGGATAACCACCTACCGGAAGCGACTTCCATGCATTGGCATGGTTTTGACATACCCAATGATATGGATGGAGCGCCTGGATCGAGCCAGGATCCTATCGCGCCCGGCGGCAGATTCGTCTACGAGTTCACCCTCAACCAGGAAGGAACTTATTTCTACCACTCGCACATGGCGATGCAAGAAATGGTGGGGATGATTGGTGCATTCATCATGCACCCGAAGGAAGCCTACAAGCCCCGCGTCGATAAGGATTTCATGATCATCATGCAGGAGTACGCAGTCCTGCCGAACATCAATGTGCCGAACTCTATGAACATGGAGTTCAACTGGCTCACCTTCAACGGAAAGTCCGGTCCAGCCAACACTCCTCTTATCGTGCGCCAGGGGGAACGCGTCCGCGTCCGGCTTATCAACCTTGGCATGGACCATCACCCTATCCACGTTCACGGCCATCAGTTCGTCGTTACTGGAACGGAAGGAGGCCGCCAGCCTGAATCGACGTGGGGACCGGGGAACACGGTGCTCGTGGGAGTTGCCCAGGCGCGCGACGTGGAGTTCGTGGCCAATAATCCCGGCGACTGGATGCTGCACTGCCATCTTCCGCACCACATGATGAACCAGATGTCGTCGATGGTAGGCCCGATATCACGGAGAAATGGAATGCCCGCGGGACTCGATATGGAGCGAGGGATGGGAATGCTGCGACAAGGAAGTGCGACGTCCGAGGAAAACGGTCCGAGCCTGGGTCGCGGATTGGGCGTCGGTTCGACCACGGAGCAAACCATGGCGAATTCTCCGTTGAAAGTTGGGAATCCGGCGCAGCGCCAAGACATGCCCGGCATGCAGCGGCAAGGGACGCAGATGGGCAAACCCGATATCAGCACGGACGCCAATTCCGTACCGGGCTTTCCGCAGGATGCCTTCATGGAAGGTCCCATGATGGCGATGGATCAAATGGTCGACAAACCTGAAAACTTCGGCCTGCGTCCGGGCTGGAGCGGCTTCATGGCAGGAATGATGACGTTCGTACGCGTGCTGCCTCCCGACAAGTACGACCAAATCATGGAGCTTCGAAAGAACCACAAAGGCAAGGAGCCGATGGCAGATATGCCGGGAATGGAGCACCAACATGAATAACCTGACTACGTCAATAAAGTTTGCGGAAGTAATGATCGAAACATGGGCACGGCGCCGTTTCGTACTGCGATTCGTACTCCTCATTTCCAGTGCTTTGATCGTGGCCGTATCGCCTGGCCAGGCGCAAATCTCGGCCTCAGCACAAAAGACCATCACCCTCGAAGAACTGCAACAGATGGCCTTGCAGGACAACCCGACGTTCGCGCAATCGGCCGCCAACATCCAAGCGGCGGAAGGCAGGAAGAAGCAGTCGGGACTTTATCCGAACCCAACCGTCGGCTACCAGGGCGAACAGATCCGAGGCGGCTCTTTTCACGGAGGTGAGCAAGGGTTTTTCGTTCAGCAGGACATTGTTCTGGGTGGAAAGCTTGGCCTGAATCGAAAGATTTTTGACCAGGAACTCAAACAGGCGGAAACAGAGGCCGAGGAGCAAAAACTGCGCGTCGTCACAAACGTGCGGATGGTTTATATCCAGGCGCTCGCAGCCCAGCAGACTCTAGAGTTGCGGCAAAACCTCGGCAAGCTTGCTGACGACGCCGTCGAGACCTCCCATCAACTCGCAAATGTCGGCCAAGCGGACGCTCCCGACGTGCTCGAATCGGAAGTGGAAGCGCAGCAGGCACAACTGGCGGTCACCATGGCCGAACAAAACCAGCAGCGGGTCTGGAAAGCACTGGCCGCCGTGGTGGGGAATGCGAGACTTCCTTTGATGAAACTCGAAGGAAAACTCGAGGACACTCCACCAGTAAATGCTGATGAACTGGTGGAGAAAATTGTCAATGAAAGTCCCGCCGTTCGGATTGCCGAGATTAGTGTCAAACGAGCCGAAGCCGCCCTGGCCCGGGAAAAGCGAGAAACCATCCCCGACCTGCAACTCCGCGGCGGCATGCAGCAGAATGGCGAGTTGCTGTCTCAACCTAGCGGGAGACCAGTCGGACTGCAGGGCTTTGCTGACGTGGGGGTGAGAATCCCCATTTTTAACCGCAACCAGGGAAACATTGCCACCGCTAAGGCGGATGCAGAGAGAGCGAAGCGCGAAGTGGAACGCGTGAAGCTGGTAATGCGTGAACGGGCGGCAACTGTCGTCCAGAACTACACCTTCTCGCAATCCGCGGTTGACCGCTATAAAAACCAAATGATTCCACGAGCGCAAAAAGCGTACGAACTCTACACCAAGAAATACCAGAATATGGCAGCGGCGTACCCGCAAGTCCTGATCTCCCAAAGAACGCTGATGCAGTTAGAGGTTTCCTACGTCAATGCCTTGGAGAGCTTCGCCACGAGTTCACTCTCGCTGCAATCGTACCTTCTCACAGACGGTTTAGAAGCTCCGGCGCAACCGGAAGGAATTGATCAGCCGGTCCGCGAAGTCAATCTTCCGATGCAGTCGGCCGCAAGCCCCCAGTGAAGGTGACTCCATGAAAAGACGAACTCTGCTTCTTTCCATTATTGCCGCTGCCGGCGCGGGAGCCGCCGCATTCGGGTGGATGACCATCCGGCGCGGCTTCAGTGCACGCGACAATCCGTCGGCGATGGAAGCCTACATGGCAAGGACGGCTCGCAAGCTCGCCGGTCCGGCATCGGCGCGAGATGCCAAAAATCCATTTATGCCGACAGCTGAAGTTCTCAGCGAGGCACGCGCCCACTTCGCGGACCATTGCGCCATTTGTCCGGCGCTTTGGGATAGAGGTTCTGTCTAATTTCCGTTTTGCCGCTGCCGTCATTGCCATGACATGCGCCAGCCTGAAACACAAAACCTCACGGACGGTGAAATCTACAACATCATCCACAACGGAATCCGAATCACGGGAATGCCCGGCTGGGGCGGCCCCGGCAAGGACGACGACAGTTGGAAGCTGGTTATTTTTATCCGCCACCTGGTTCAGATGACTCCGCAAGAGATGAGGGAAATGGAGCAGTTCAACCCGAAGAGCGCTGCGGATCGTTCCGAGGAAGCAGACGAACAGCGGTTTTTGAATGAAGGCAAGTACAAAAGATGAATAAGAAGATGCACCATTAAAGGGGAACAAAAATGAAACAAGTGATTCTATTGGTCTCCAGGTTGCGCTCGCTGCGGCAGCGGCGCTTGCTCACGGCGCAGCCCAGCACGTCATGGGACGGTGACCGCTATGACGGATGACTCCATAACGGTAAAAACAAAAACCAAGGAACCAGTTACCGTCTACACCATGCCCGATACAAAGTACGAAAAGAGCGGCTCAGCCGCATCGATGAAAGACCTTAAAATCGGCGACCGCGTTGTTATTCATGCAGCGAAGATGAATGACAAACTAATGGCAAGTGAGGTGAGCTTCGGCGCTGTGGCCAAAACCACTCAGCAGCCCTAAGCGAGCTTTCAAAACTGCGCTCCCGTCAAGAGATGATTTGGGATGCACCCGTAGGAACTCGGACCCTCTACGCTGAAATTCGCTCTCCGTCTTACTGTGGACCAGTCACTGGGCTCGTAGAAAAAAGAAACTGCCACTCTGGAAGATCGGACTTCAAAATGGACCACATGACACACAGCGATCACGTCGGCGCGTCTGACCCACACGTCGGCCACAAGATGTCGAACACGCGCGGGAGCCACGACCGTCACGCCGGGCACTCCGTTGCCATGTTTCGCGACAAATTTTGGCTGAGTTTCGCTCTCACAATTCCCGTCGTATTTTGGTCAACCGACGTTCAATACTGGCTCGGTTACAACGCGCCTTCCTTCCCCGGCTCGAAGTTTATCCCCGCCATCCTCGGAACGGTCGTCTTCGTTTATGGCGGCCTAGTTTTTATCCGCGGGGCATGGAGCGAACTTGCCGACCACAAGCCCGGCATGATGACACTCATCAGCCTTGCGATCATAGTTGCTTTTGGAACTTCGCTCGCAGCGACGTTTGGCCTCTTCGAGATTGACGTTTGGTGGGAACTCGCGTCTCTGATTACGATCATGGTCCTCGGCCACTGGCTGGAAATGCGCGCTATTTCTCAGGCCCGCGGCGCGCTGAATGCGCTCGCCGCCTTGCTCCCGGATACCGCTGAACGCGTAAACGGCACAGACACTCAATCCGTTCCACTCTCGGAGTTGCGCGTTGGAGACATCGTTCTCGTTCGGCCCGGAGCCCGTGTTCCGGCGGATGGCGTCGTCGTTGAGGGCGCTGCCGACGTTGACGAGTCCATGATCACAGGCGAGTCTAAGACAGTATCGAAGGTGGCGGGTGCCAGAGTCGTTGCGGGAACAGTTGCCAGTGGCGGTAGCCTTCGCGTCAGGATTATGGCAGTTGGAGACCAGACCGCTCTCTCTGGAATCATGCGGCTCGTCGCCAGTGCGCAGGCTTCGGGGTCTCGTGCGCAAGCTCTTGCCGATCGTGCAGCCGCGATCCTTTTTTACGTGGCAGTCGTGTCTGGCGCGATTACTTTCACCTACTGGTGGTTTTCAGGCGACAAAGAACATGCTCTGATTAGAACGGCAACGGTCCTTATCATTGCTTGCCCGCATGCACTCGGGCTAGCGATTCCGCTCGTAATCGCAATCTCCACATCCATAGGCGCTCAAGACGGTCTCCTTATTAAGGACAGGCTCGCACTCGAACGTGCTCGCAATTTGGATATAGTCATTTTTGATAAGACCGGAACCCTGACCCGTGGCTCCCCTGCAGTGTCGGGAGTCGCGCCTGCACCCGGCACCACCGAAGACAATTTGATTTCGCGTGCCGCTGCGGTCGAATCCACCTCTGAACACCCACTCGCTAAAGCAATCGTCGCCGAAGCCAAGCGCCGAAACGTGACCCAGTTATCGGCCACGAATTTCGAGGCCCTGGCTGGTCGAGGCGCGAAGGCGCTCGTCGGAGGCGAGACCATCGTGGTCGGCGGACCTCGTCTGTTGACCGAGGCAAAAATAGCGGTGCCGCCTGAAGTTGGAAAACTGACAACCGCATGGGCAACAGACGGAAAGACGGTTCTCTATGCCGTCGCTCAAGACCGGCTGCTCGGAGCTTTCGCAGTTGAAGATGAAATCCGGCCCGAATCGAATGAAGCCGTCGCCGAACTGCATCGGCTTGGTATTCGCGTCGCGATGATCACTGGAGATTCGAAAACAGTGGCCGATTCGGTCGCCCGCCGCATCGGAATCGATGAGGTCGCGGCGGAAGTTCTCCCTGCTGACAAAGCTGCCGCAGTGAAAAAATTCCAAACGGGCGGCAAGAAGGTCGCAATGGTAGGTGACGGCGTGAACGACGCACCCGCGTTGGCGACCGCAGACGTGGGAATAGCAATTGGTGCAGGAACCGATGTAGCAATCGAATCCGCCGGAATCGTGCTGGTTCGCAGCGATCCGCGCGACGTCGTAGGTGCGATTAGGCTATCCCGCGCTACCTACAGAAAGATGATCCAAAATCTTGTTTGGGCGACAGCTTATAACCTTGTCGCTATCCCAGTCGCGGCAGGTGTTCTGGTCCATTGGGGATTGGATCTCCCCATGAGCGTCGGCGCAGTTGCGATGAGCCTATCCACAATCATCGTCGCGGCAAATGCGCAATTGCTTCGCAGGCTGGAATTGCAAAGCGCGACGCTCTAATCAGACCGAACGGTTTCGTCATGCTGGCCGCAAGGACCGTCAAGATCGGACTCATCCCTCGGCAATCCCACGGCAGCAATCGTCGCAGGCTTTCCCCTGCACTCTTTCGATGCCTTCTTTGGCG